>Ga0307509_10006087_pt1 | contig 16412 bp, 20 predicted proteins | sample 10_EM_MG_FD_202245 | JGI IMG/M metagenome (GOLD analysis project Ga0307509, IMG submission 202245) | Populus trichocarpa ectomycorrhiza microbial communities from riparian zone in the Pacific Northwest, United States - 10_EM | ecosystem: Host-associated > Plants > Roots > Unclassified | place... | reverse complement strand
CGTCCGGAATCTCTCTGAGGCTCTCAGTCGAGCCTCCCCTAGGCTGAGGAACGTTCGTTCGGATGGGACCTTGTCGCCCGAAGAACCTAGGCTGAGGAACGTCCGTTCGGATAGGACCTTGACGCCTGAAGAACCTAGGCTGAGGAACGTTCGTTCGGATAGGACCTTAACGCCTGAAGGACCTTTCTCGTTGGAGGCTGCCCTAAGTGCGGTTCTTGACAGGTACGGAACCCCCCTCCTTCAGACCTCTCCCCTGTTGACGACGTCGACGGAATTCTTCCTCTGGTATTGATAGGGAAAATGGTTCCGATATCAAGAGGAGGGAGCTCGGTGTATACTTCAGGGGTCTGCGCGTTCTTGGTGTTGGGGCGACAGCATCTCATCAAGAAACGCTTGGATCGATGCTCAACCCAAAAGTCATTTGGCAAGCATGCAGCAGTTTGCTACGACCACCAGCAACTAGGACAATCCTCCATGACTTCAGCGGTGTGGTGAGGCCTGGGGAGATGCTTCGTGAGTCTATTTGTTGATCACGCGATCTCTCCCACTGTAACCTTACGCACATCACCCAGTTGTGTTGGGGAGCCCAGGATCCGGTTGTACAACATTCCTCAAGATGATCGCAAACCAGCGCGATACCTACCACGACATCCAGGGTGATGTCCACTACGGTTCCTTGACTCCCAAGGAGGTCGACGTTCATTTTCGCGGTGATGTTCAATACTCTCCCGAGGACGACGTCCATTTCCCTACCCTCACCGTCGAGGAAACGATTCGTTTCGCAGCCAAGACTCGTACCCCACACTCACGAGCGGACGGCCAAAGCAGGGACGAGCACATCGAAGCCATCACCGACGTTCTGACCACCGTTTTCGGTCTTCGTCATGTGAGGAAGACCCTCGTTGGGGATGCTGGGATCCGCGGTGTTTCAGGCGGCGAGAAGAAGCGAGTGTCCATTTCTGAAGCTTTGGCATGTCGAAGCTTGATCAACTGCTGGGACAAGTGGGCAATCCTCCATTGGTGTTGTTATCACGTTCCTGATTTTTGTTTTGCAGCTCAACCCGAGGTCTCGATTCCTCAACCGCACTCGAGTTCGTCCAGGCCCTTCGGATTGGCACCGATATGTGCAAAACAACGACCGCCGTGTCCGTTTACCAAGCCTCCGAGAACCTATACGACGTCTTCGACAAAGTGTGCGTCATATACGATGGCCGAATGGTCTACTATGGCCCAGCCTCGCTCGCCCGCCAGTACTTCATCGACATGGGGTACGAGCCAGCCAACCGACAAACCACTCCAGACTTCCTCGTCGCCGTCACTGATCCTAAAGCCCGCATCATCCGTGAGGGATACGAGAGTCGTGTGCCAAGGACCGCGGATGAATTCGCCGAGTGTTACCTCAGGTCATATGTCGGGCTGGTCAACCAGGGAGACATGGATGCATATCTCAACGATTTTGTCGGCAAGCCACAAAACGCATTGGCCTATCGCGAGAGCGCCTGGGCAGAGCACGCCACGACCGCCAGCAAGAAGAGTTCCTATGTCGCCTCGATCCCGATGCAAACGAGGGCGGTCATGGTCAGGAGGTGGCAGATCCTCAAGGGCAGCCTGGCAGCTCAGATTACCAACATCGTGGCGTTCACGATCCAAGGTGTCGTGGTTGGGACCGTGTTCTTGCGCCTTCCGAACACGACGACGAGTTTCTTCTCGAGAGGCGGTGTTCTCTACTTGTTTGTCACTCCCCTTGCATTGGGGTCGTCTGTTCTGACTTTCTGACCCCCTCTAGTGCTGTTATGTTCGCTTGCATGAGTTCCGTGGCTGAAATCCCTACCTTATACGCTCACCGTCCCATTATCCTGCGCCATCGGAAAGCAGCGATGTACCACCCCTTCATCGAGGCCGCTGCAATGACTCTCGTCGACATCCCGATCACCGTGGCAACGCTCATCCCATACTCCATCCTTGTGTACTTCGCCGTTGGACTCCAAGAGAGTGCTGATCAATTCTTGTATGTCCTTCCCGGGAAAAATTCCCTCGTCTGATAACTTACATTTCGAGGGTAGCATCTTCTTCCTTCTTATCGTCACCATCAATTTGGTCATGAAGGCCTGCTTCCGCGCCGTCGCCGCGTGGTTCCCTAACCCAGCTCCTGCTCAATCAATTTCTGGTGTCATCATCCTGGTTTTGACCATGTACACCGGTTACAACATCCCCGAACCATCCATGATCGGTGCCTTGCATTGGATAATCTACATCAACGTATGTGCTTCCTTCCACATTCACCAAACTGGGAGACTGACCACTGGTTTACCGCTTCAGCCGTTGAGGTACGCTTACGAGGCGTTCATGACTAACGAGTTCAGGACGATAAACGCGGAGTGTTCGAATCTCGTCCCTCAAGGGCCTGGGTACGAGAACATCACGTTGGAGAACCAGATCTGCGCTGTTGTCGGTGCGCTCCCTGGAGAGTCCACTGTCAACGGTCTCCGGCACCTCGGGCTCAGTTTCAACTACGAGTTGAGTCACATGTGGAGGGTGAGGAACCTACCATCTGCTTTCCCTGCCCCCCCCGTTCTCACCACTTTATCTAGGACTATGGTATTACCGTCGCTTTCGGTATCGGTTTCCTCGCAGCATACCTCGTCATCACCGAATTCAAGTCCAAACTTGCCGAAATCCGAGCCGTCGTCACATTCAAGCGTGGAGCTATACAGATCACCACCCCCGTTCATCAAACTGACGATGTCGAGAAGGGCGCCGCCACCGCTGTGAACTCGGCTGCCGACCTTCATGATAACAGCGCGAACGTCGAGAACGTCGAGAAGGCCTTGGTGACTGTTGAGAAGGTGGCCGATACCTTCTCGTGGGAAGGATTGAACTATACGGTCCCCATTGGAGGTGGAGCGGAGAGGAGGTTGTTGAATGATATCTCCGGTTATGTCGTCCCTGGGAAGTTGACTGCATTGATGGGGGAATCCGGCGCTGGGAAGGTTCGTCCCCCCGTATTCCTCAACCACGTCAGATGAGACTGAATGCACTTGAAAAACAGACTACACTTTTGAACGTCCTTGCCCACCGCACGTCCGTCGGTGTCGTTACTGGCGATCTGTCCGTGAACGGGCAAGCCCTTCCTGCAGACTTCCAAGCCCAAACGGGATACTGTCAACAAATGGATACCCACGAACACACTTCATCCGTCCGCGAGGCGATCCGTTTCTCCGCTGTTCTTCGTCAACCTCGAGATGTTCCCATAGCCGAAAAAGAGGCGTACGTTGAGAAATGTCTCTTGATGTGCGGTTTGGAGAACTACGCAGACGCCATCGTTGAGTCCCTGGGTGTCGAGCACCGGAAGAGGTTAACCATTGCCGTCGAGCTCGCTGCCAAACCTAAGCTTCTTCTATTCTTGGACGAGCCAACTTCCGGGTTGGATTCTCAGAGTGCTTGGGCCATCGTGAGCTTCCTCAGGACCCTGGCTGATAATGGGCAGGCTATTCTCTGCACGTGAGTCACTTCCCGTATTTTTCTGATATCCATGACGCCGAGCTGAGATTCCGTCCAGAATTCATCAACCTTCTGCCGAGCTCTTCCAAGTCTTCGACAGATTGTTGTTGTTGAAGAAGGGAGGAGAAACTGTCTACTTTGGTGATCTGGGACACAACGCGACGACCCTTCTCGGCTACTTCGAGCGCAATGGCTCGAGGGCTTGCGCACCCGGAGAGAACCCGTACGTTCATCAGCTCTACACCCCGTTTCTCAACCCAACCTGACTCCCACGACAGGGCCGAATTTATGCTCGATGTCATTGGCGCCGGGGCCACCGCCACCACCACGATCGACTGGCATCATGTATGGGAGAGGTCCCCCGAAGCTATCTCCACCGCACGCGAGATTCAGCGGGTCCGCCAAGAAGGACGAAACCGCCCCGCGGCTGAAACGAAGCTCCTTACGGAATACTCGACCCCTTGGATCCATCAGACCCTCGTCGTGGCACAACGCAGCGCGGCCGCCATCTGGCGTAACCCAACCTATGTCACGGCCAAGCTCATGATGAACATCGCCGTGGGTCTCTTCATCGGTTTCACTTTCTGGAAGAGTCCGAGCACGATGCAAGGCACTCAGAACAAACTTTTCTCGATCTTCGTCATCCTCGTCTTGTCCTTTACGGGAGCCCAACTGCTTCAGGTTCCGTTCATCGCCAGCAGGATGGTTTATGAAATTAGGGAACGACCGAGTAAGATGTACAGTTGGTCGGCGTGGGTTACCGCTCAGATTCTCGTCGAACTCCCTTGGAACGTGTCTGGTGGAGTGGTGCTCTTCTTCTGTTGGTATTGGACCGTCGGTTTCCCGACCGAAAGGGCTGGTTACACGTTCTTTGTGTTGGCGGTTTTGATTCCGGTATACTACACAACCGTTGGACAGGCTATCGCTTCTATGGCTCCGACAGTCGAGATCGCTGGGTTGCTGTTCACCTCGTTGTTCTCACTCGTGTTGATCTTGTGAGTTATTTCCTCCACTTTCCGGTTTCGTTCTGGGTAGCTGACGGGTTCCAACCAGTAATGGTGTGTTGCAGCCGTATCGATCACTCGGATGGTGGAAGTGGATGTACCACCTTTCTCCGTACACGTACGTCGTGGAGGCGTTGATGGGTAATGGTGAGAATTTCCCCCTCGATTATTTCCCCAAGACAGGTATTCACCCAATTCCGGTGTGATGTTTAGGACTTGGCGGGCAACAGATCACCTGCTCTGAGGTTGAATACGCGACCATCAGCCCACCCGCTGGCCAGACCTGCTCACAATACATGAACCCATACATGTCTCGTGCTGGCGGTTACCTTACCAACCCCGACTCCACCTCCGCTTGTCAATTTTGCTCGTTCAGGAACACGGACCAGTACCTGGACCTTTCGTTCAACATCAAGTTCTCGAATAGGTGGAGAGACGTTGGGATCTTTATCGCATTTATTGCATTCAATGTGCGTGTACCTGTATTCCCCGCGTATGGGGCTCACGGACTGACGTGGCTTGTTTTGCAGACCGCCTTGACCTACCTCTTTACGTACTTGTTCCGCATGAAACGGTGGAACGAACCAAAGCTGTTCAACTGGTGGAAGGGGTCGACTCCCAGACCTCAGCCTACCCCCAAGCGCGAAGCCGGCGAGGTCTCGACCCGCTAGATCCGGCCTCCCCACATTCGGTCACCTTTTTGCTATCCTGAGTTCTTAATCGACTTAAATGGACATAGCCGTGTACACTCTCATTCATTGTCCTATTTCCCCTACACGACCAAACGAGGAGACTCTTCCTCCTCCGGTTCAACTCTCTTTAACTCTTTTTTCTTCTTCATAAATCTAATACCCGCTCTCGAGGTAGGGCTCGATCGGGTCCCCCAGCCGTTCGCAATCTTGTTTCATCTATTAGCTGTACTTTACATGCGACCACCCCCAATCATTAGCCAAGCAGTAGAGCGTATCCGGGGGGAGAAAATATTGTATTTACATCAATGGAAATTTGTAGGTTCCAAAACTCGCATTCGGGAGTAGTAGTTATGCGACTCAGATGCAATCTGGGGGGGCTCGTGCCGTAAGTCTCACTTTGAAGAACCATACAACGTGCAGGCGTTAGGACTGTGCGCTTTTAGTCTCTTCGACTCTGGGGCTCCCGACGCGTCGTTGGTTATATACGCCCTCACTACACAACATCTCCCATCTCGACCGTCACGGTGATACGCGAGACGAAGACGTACACCCCGACCCGAAGTCCTGAACCCGACAGGCCGTTCCATCACCAATTCACTCACCCAAAAACCTCTAGCATGCAGGACCGACCCTGGCGTTTGGTAGGAGGGACCTCGGGTGCGGGGTTCACCAACGGTGATTCCCCGGTGGCCACAGCGAACACCACTCCAGCGATGTCCAAACCTCTAACCCTCTACAAAACCGAAGGCGGGTAGGACCTTTAGAAGGTGACGCTATATTGGCTACCCTATTTGGCAAGGCGAGAGCCCACAGGCCCCGGGTAGCCTTGAATTCTCGTGCAGGGGTAGTTTTGACCTCGGGTCTCGCTCTGATACCACATTCCGAATAGCAGGTATCGTCGTTGTTATATATATATAAACGTACATGTACAATATCCATACGGGTCCGTACTGGTTACGACGCAACAGGGGTAACGGCCACACAACAATGTTAAAGAGTTGGAAAACACCACGGGAGAATACACGAGCACTATTCGTCGAATCTCAGAATTCGCAACACCAGGACGGGTGAAAAGGAGAGAGACTACGTGGAAGAGTGTGTGGGGGATAAACCGGTCACAATCTCGAAATCCCCACTACACATGGTGAGTATGGAGAGTCGAAGCGCTTGAGGTAAGGTGCCCCCGCCAGGGCGGAGACAGGGTGTCTATCGGATTTGATGGACAAACTGGAACGTGTCACGAGTACCCTCCACTCGTACAATATACTCCTCTTCCAGCTGAACGTCAATCGCCTATAACCCTTCTCAGGACCGGACCATGACAGATAGTGTGGATGTCACGAACCTTTTTGATATCCGGAATACTGGGAATGAACTGTTGCGATGTCCGCGAGATGACCTCTTGAATCAGCGCCTGGTTCTTCATCGTCTTACGAACCTTCATGATGCTGTCCCGGTGGTGAGCGATTGGTAGTGGGGGGTCACGCAGCCTCTCCAAGGAGCGTACCGATAGATCGTGACCTCGAGGGTATGTTTCCTATCCTGATTGACAGCCTTCAAAATGTGGGCTGACTCGGCTCTGACCTTAGCGTTGATGGCCAAGTTTAGGTCGACACGAGTCCTCTTCGACTCAAAATCTACGGCCCAGACTCAGTCGCATAACCGTAGAGATGAAGGGAAAAGGTTACCGGGGTTCAAGTCGTACCGGTCCTTCTCCTTGTTGATCAGGATCTTGGTCTTGACCAGGATCGCGAGGTCCTGCATCAGCACATCCTTGTTGATCGCGGTCGCGGTCACGAGCTGGTCCAATGTCAACGTGTCGCGATCGTTGTACTGGAGCAGCACGGCCATTTGGTAGGAGCTCGTCATCAAGGTGTACTCCTGTTTGAAGTAGTTTGTACTGAGCTTGTTGCTGGAATGGTCCCACAGCCACACAAGCTTCCTTCCGGAGTATTTCCTACGGTGGTATTCGGAGAAGCGACTGTAAAGGGATGAGATGTCCGCGGGAATATTAAACTCGCTTTCCGGGGCTTTGAGTGGCCAGAAGTTGGCTCTGAGGGCCATGATGCTAAAGTTGATATCCGTCTCGTGATGATCCTGGGCCATCCGTTCCTGGAACTCGTTGGTCAAGTCTCTACTCAGACTAATATCTGGAGCGAGCAATTGAAGGCATCAATGACGGGGCGTCGACACTCGCTCCCGCTGCGTACCTGTGATCATGCGTTGGAGTTGGTTTGTGTACTCAAAACCGCACGCTTCCCCCAACTTCGAGATCATGCTTGCCTCCGCTTCCTCAGATACCGACTCGTTGTGAATAAGGCGCTTGCACAGTTTGGTGGTATAGAGGGTTTGGAAGACATCCTTATCCTCGAGATACTTGAATACCACCACCTAAGCAGGAGGTCAGACCATGCTAAATGTTGAGCTAGTGAGAGAAGGTAAATACCACTCGGTCCAAGGTCCTCTCGAGATATTCCTTGGCCATCGTGTTCCCCCTCCTCAACAAAGCATCCACATACTTGGCCAACAGCTCAAGCGATTTGGCACCGGATCCACCAGTGACGGCGTTCTTATTGACGAACTCTCTGCAGGCCTTGTCGAGACGAGCGACGAAACCGGCCTCGCTTTTGAAGATCCGCTTGACTTTCTCGGAGCTCTTACGATGAACCTCGAACAATGCATCGATGTAACTCTTGAGATCAACTTCCGTCACCGCACCGCCCTCTCTGATGAGCCTCGAGACGGCGGTCAGGCCAGCCCCCCTCACGTGTTCCTCGAACTTGCTCCTCAGCGGCTCGAGGTCATCGGGAACCCTCATAAGGACCTCGTACATTCTCAGGAGCTCCTCGTTCCTGCCTTGGTCAAGTAACCTCTGGGAGGCCTCGTACATCAACTCGAGGTGCTCCCTGATCAGTGCATGCACGCAACTGTCAATGAGCGGCTTCCTTGCCTCCGTGTTGAGGTACCTCTCCACACGGCTTTCCTCCTCTCTCAACCATTCTCCGACCTTCCTGAGATAACCGGAGATACTATTTTCAGCGAGGAAGGCTTCTGACTTGAGCTTGTAATACTTCTCGGTCGCTTCCAGGAAGGGGATCTTGAAATGGTTGTTGTACACGTCCAGGTGAACTCTGTTGATGTCGTCCTCATCGAGGCCAAGAGGCACGAGAGAGTCTATGACTTTCTTGACGAGACCCTGGTCGATCTCTTGGCCGTTCCTCTGGTGCTCGATGAGCCGAAGCATGGCACCGGTTAGCTTGGAGTTGTTTTGGATCGGGATGAAGAAGTTGATTTTCCATTGTACCAAACACAACTTCAATCACCGTCGGCGTGCGGGGAGAATACGATCAAGTGATCAACATGGATTCCAGTGCGGACGGTGAACGAATGCGGGAGGAGGGGAGCGGACGCACAGTATAGACGGGGTAGATACCCTTCCTGCCCGCGTCCATTTCGCTCTTCACCCACTCTCGGTTGAGATAGGTGAACAATCGGTTGATATAATTGGCTACCTTCGTGTACCGATCCCACTCCGTGACGTAGTATCGCAACAGCGCTTCGTCCTGGAGATGTTCTGACGCCTGAGTAGGGTAGGGGGTCTGTCAGAAACTGTCTCGCCGATTGTCGGTTGGGAAAACTGACATCTTTTAGGGTCCTCAAGTGGGTTACAAGAAAACCGACGAGGCTTTTGTACAGATCAGATCCATTGACATCTGCGCGGCCCGCTGTTTTTTCGTGCGTACATCCGTCAGTCAGTTGAACCGGATGTAGAGCGAAGGGAAAAGACGGAAGTGTGTGTGGCAGGGGTGTGGGTTGGGGGAACTTACGTACGGGGTCCGGGGAGATGCAGTAGTTGTAGGATGCGGTCGAGAGCGCCATGTATTTGTGGTATGACATTCCTGTTTGTGGTTCGGTCATGATATGGTCGAGCCCCTCTTTCAGGAAAGCCCAAGTGGTGGCGAAGTCGGCGTTTGGGGGAGGTATCGGATAGACGGTTGGGCTCCCGGCAGTCATTCTGTAAGATCAGATGGCAAGCTATGGCAACGGGAGGTAGCGGTATGGGAGAGGAAGAGGGGGACACGGCGTTACGGTCCCAAATGTCATACTGAGCGCTGATGATCAGCGCTCAGTCCTGACATTTGGTGCCGAAGCGCTGAACGCCGACCGTGGCGCCGCCAACCCGTGTTGATCCTCCGCGTCACCCGATCGCTATTTGTCGGTGTGAGCGCTTACAAGGAAGGAAGGACTTCAGCGTGATAACCAGTTGTGCGAATAGGGTGCAGATCGTGTGCGAAGAAAGGAATAAATATAAACCCATCATATCTGTACGGGGGCGTGTGAGAAACTTGGGGGTTTGTGGTCAACGGGATATGGTCGTGCGCCTAGGACACATTTCACCAATGAGTCCGTCAAACAAGATATCTCACTTGGCAACGTCGCTTACCCACTGTGTGCGTGGTGGAAGGATACCCACCGGCTGATAAAATGTGAGTTGGACAGTCACCTCCCCTGGGATACGAAGCCGACCTTTTCTGACTGTGTCACAGAGCTGGTACAACGTCGGCACACATCTGTTCTGCATTTCCCTTTCAGGGAGGAAAAAGTTCGCCGCAGTGCGCGGAGGGCGTACCGCAATGAAAAGCACAAAAACTATATTATCGTGAGCGGATTCCGTAATTACTGCGGATCTGTTCTCTGCGTACCCCAAGATTTCTTCCCAGGCGGCGGCGGTCCCATACGTGTAATACTGGACGTAGTTCCTCGCTCAGAGTTGCACGAATGATGGAGGTTAATGCCCACCTTTACGCACGGAATTAAACTGCGGCAGCGGGCCGGCCCGCCGTCTCCTCTAATATCGTCGTCACTCAGGGAGGTTAAGTTTCCACTTCAAGCCTGTCCCTAGGGGGCGTGGGCCAATCATGGGTAAGATCGATGCTCATCTGTCCTTTGTATGTTTGTATGTAGATATGTGGATATACGTACATGCACAACACGCATACGAGTCCGAACCGGTTACGATGCAACAGAGGAAAAGGCCACACAACAAGGCTAAAGAGTTGGGAACACCACAGGGGAATACACGAACATTGCTCGTCGAATCTCAGGATTCGCCACACCAGGACGGATGCAAAGGAGAGAGACTACGTGGAAGAGTATGGGGAGGATGAACCGGTCGCAATCTTGAACTCCCCACTACACATAGTGAGTACGAAGAGCCGAAGCACTTGAGGTAAGGTGCCCCCGCCAGGGCGGAGACAGGGTGTCTGTCGGATTTACGGGACATATTCGAACATGTCACGAGTGCCCTCCACTCGTTCAATATATTCCTTGTCCAGCAGGATGCCAATCGCCTATAACCCTTCTCAGCATCAAATCATGACAGATAGTGCGAGTGTCGCAAACATTTTTGATATCAAGGACATTGGCCACGAACTGTCGCGAGAGCTGCGAGATGGTCTCTTGGATCAACGCCTGGTCCTTCATTGTCTTACGAGCCTTCATGATGCTATCCCGGTGGTGAGTGGTTGGTAGTAGGGGTTTACGCAATCTCTTCAAGGAGCGTACCGAACGATCGCGGCCTGGACGGCATATTTCCTGTCATCATAGACAGTCCCCAAAATACGAGCTGCCTCGGCTCTGACCCTAGCCTTGATGGCCAAGTTTAGGTCGACACGGGTCTTCCTCGACTCGAAACCTACGGCCCCGACTCAGCTACACGATCGTAGAGATGAAGGGAAAAGGTTACCGAGGTTCAAGTCGTACCGGTCCTTTTGCTTGTTGATCAAGATCTTGGCCTCAACCAGGATCGCGAGGTCCTGCATCAGCACATCCTTGTTGATTGCGGTCGCGGTCACGAGCTCGTCCAATGTCAACGTGTCGCGATCGTTGTACTGGAGCAGCACCGCCATTTGGTAGGAGCTGGTCACAAAAATGTACTCCTGGTCGAGGTAGTTTGTCCTCAGCTCGTTGCTGGAGTGGTCCCACAACCACACGAGCTTCCTTCCGGAGTACTTCCTTCGGTAGTATTTGGAGAAACGATCGTAGAGGGGTGAAATGTCCGCGGGAATGTTAAACTCGCTGTCCGGGGCTTTGAGCGGCCAGAAGTGGGCTCTGAGGGCCATGATGCTGAAGTTGATACCCATGTCGTCACGATCCTGGGCTATCCGTCCCTTGAACTCGTTGGTCAAGTCCCTACTCAGGCTCACATCTGGAGCGACCAATTAAAGACATCAATGACGGGCATCGATACCTGCTCCCGATACGTACCTGTGAACATGCACTGGAGTTGGTTGATGTATTCGGAACCGCACGCCTCCCTCAGCTTCGAGATCATGCTTGCCTCGGCTTCCTCAGATATCGACTCGTCGTGAGCAAGGCGCTTGGACAATTTGGTGGCATAGAAGACCTGGAAGACAACTTTATCCTCGAGATACTTGGATAGCACCGCCTGAGCAGGAGGTCAGACCATGCTAAACCCTGAGTCAGTCAGAGGAGGTGCACACCACTCGGCCCAAACAACTCTCCAGATATTCCTTGGTCAACTGGTTCTCCCTCCTCAACAAAGCGTCCGCATACTTAGCCAGCAGCTCAGGCGATTTGGCGCCGGGTCCACCAGTGACGGCGTTCCTGTTGACGAAGTCTCTATAGGCCCTGTCGAGACGAGAGACAAAACCAGCCTCGCTCTTGAAGTACCACTTGACCTCCTGGGAGCACTTGCGATGGACCTCGAACAGTGCATCGACGTAAGCCCTGGGATTAACTTCCGTCACCGTACCGCCCACCCCGATGAGCCTCGAGATGGCAGCCAAACCAGCCCTCTTCACGTGTTCCTCGAATTTGTCCCTCAGCGGCTCGAGGTCATCCGGGGTTCTCGTAAGCAGCCCATCCATTCTCTGGAGATCCTCACCCTTGCCGTATTCGAAAAAACACTCCGAGGCCTCGTACATCAACTCGTGGTGCTCCCTGATCAGTGCATGCACGCAACTGCTGATGAGCGACTTCCTCGTCTCCGTGTTGAGGTACCTCTCCGCACGGCCTTCCTCCCCTCTCAACCATTCTTCGGCCTTCTTGAGGTAATTGGACATATCATTTTCAGCGAGGAAGGTCTCTGACTTGAGCTTGTAGTACTTTTCGGTCGCTCCCAGGAAGGGGATCTCGAAATGGTTTTTGTACACATCCAAGCAAACTCTGTTGGTGTCATCCTCGTCGAGGCCAAGAGGCACGAGAGAGGCTACGACTTTCTTGACGAGTCCCAGGTCGGTCTCTTGGCCGTTCCTTTGGCGCTCGATGAGCCGGAGGACGGCACCGGTCAGCTTGGAGTTATTTTGGATCGGGATGAAGAAGTTGATTTTCCATTGTACCAAACACAACTTCAGTCACCGTCGGCGTGCGGGGAGAATACGATCAAGTGATCAACACGTACTCCAGAGTGGGCGATGAACGAATGCAGGGGGATGGTCATACCGTGTAGACAGGGTAGATACCCTTCCTGCCAGCTCTCCTTTCGCTCTTCACCCACCCTCGGTTGAGATAAATGAACAATCGGTTGATATAATTGGCTGCCTTCGTGTACCGATCCCACTCCGTGGCGTAGGACCGTAACAACGCTTCATCCTGGAGAGATTCTGATGCCTGAATAGGGTCGGAAAATCTGTTAGATACTGTCTTGCCGATTGTTGGTTGGGAAAGCTTACATCTTTTAGGGTCTCTAAGTGGGTTACAAGAAAACCGATGAGGCTCTTGTACAAATCAGATCCCTTGATAGTTACGCGATCCGCTGTTGTTTTTGTTCGTGGGTACGCCGTCAGTCAGTTACGCCGTACGGGGGGCGAAAGGAAAAAAATGGCGGGTTGTATCGTAGGGGGGCGGATTTGGAGGAACTTACATGTGGGGCTCGGGGAGGTGCAGTAGTTGTAGGAGGCGGTCGAAAGTGCCATGTATTTGTGATAGGGGATTTTGGTTTGCGGTTTGGTCATGATATGGTCGAGTCCCTCCTTCAGGAAAGCCCAAGTAGTGGCGAAGTCGGCGTTTGGGGGAGGTACTGGGCTTGAGATTTTCGTGGCCATTCCGTGAGATCGGGTGGCAATCATCTATGGCGAACGGAAGCGGGAGAGAAAGGGAACGCCGCGGTTGTCATGAATGAGCGCTCAAGCTGAAGCGCTGAGCGCTGAGCACCAACTCAAGACACGGGGGAGGTGACCTTGAGAACCGATATCTCGTTATTGCAAAAGGTACCGCCAGCAGATGCCGTGCTCAGCTCCAGCGGTGAGGATCTCAGATTTGTGGCCATTCCCATCCACCTGTCCGTACGAATCGGCCACTCGGCATTCATCTTGGTGTTCCCATCTATCCTACGTGTTGTGGCCGGTTTTGCAGAACACGCGCACTCGTTCTGTGGACGGAAAGTTCGCCATGAAAGGAGCATGAGTGACGTCCACATTTGGCAATAGAATTTCTATCCAAGATTGGGGGAACTCAGGACGCGTCTCGTTTCACGTCCCCCTCTTGACTCGCAACACCCAACCGCTCACCGCTCCTACCTATTGCATTTTGTCAGCGATCACTTTCCTCGCGCCGTCCCATATCCGTCCTCCGTTCCACCCCAGCATCGACCCGAGCCGGCCGCAAGTCCAAGCCAAGCCCGCCAGATCGTAACTGGTGCACCTGTCAGGAACGCTGTGATGGCGGAGGAGATTTCGCTGCTAGCACTTACAGGAGCCACAACCCTACGCCCGGCCCACGGTTACGCGAGATGGGTACAAGGATGATCCCGTTGCCGTTGTTGGAGGTGAGAGGAAGACTGGGTCCGACACAGGTGGATTGGGCTCGAAAGGCGGGCTCGGAGAGACAAGAAGGATGCGCGCGAGGCGTACCGTACGAGACGGAGAGTCGACGTCGCAGCCGTCATTGACGCTCACTGGGGCCTCGCCGGTAGACTCGAGCTGGATGAAGTTCGACCTCAGGGATTTAAAATGGTACGCCGAACGGTCCGTGAGGCATTCCTTCGGGAAAACTGACAAATAACCAAGGACGAGTGCCGAGAAGCTCAGGTCCAAGATCTCGTCGAAGGCGATGGAGAGGAGCCGAGTTGAATCCCATCTGTGGAGGTTTGTCCCATCGGGAATGAAAACGACGACGGGGACGATTACGAAGAGGACGACCAGATCCGTGCCACCCTCCGCTCTGTAAACAAGATGGTGTTTGCTATACTCTCCTGGGATTAACCGACCTCTCGATCGGATAGTGGGCTGGAATTCTACGCCCGTTGTGTCTTTTTGTTGTTCGCTGCGCTGGACATGACCTGGACGTTTTTTGCCGGCTTTCTTTGTACCTTGATCACCCGGAATGGATTGTATATCAGACTCTCGTTTGACCCAACCCGCATATATGCGCCTGGAATGGTGAAGGGCTTTTGTTTCGTCCCTTCGAGCCTCCCAAAGACTCATAGCGACCGCAATCGAGGTTTATGCTGTAAGTCTCACCTTGAAGAAGGGAACTGTGTCCTGGTTGTTATGACGGTGCTCGAACGTCTGGGCAAACTCCTCGAGAAGATAGTAGCGAAACGTTTCACGTTTGACATCGGCAAGTACCAACCGGTCCCGTTCGAACAATTCGGGGGAAGATCGGCAGCGTCCTGCACGGACAGTGTGTTTGGGACCTCTTGTGGTGCCGGGAATGAACATTATTATCAACACACAGTACTGGATGCTGCGACTCTACTAAGAATTGGAAGGCAGTTCTATGGGATCCAATCTATGACCCGTTCCAAACTTGCACAATCTTTCCCCCTCTCCATGGCCTCCCACCCATCTCCGTCACGATGGCCCAGGTTGGTGTGGAAATAAGAAGGGTATTTGGTCTTCCCATCTGTACCAACGCAATCGAAATCAACAAGGAAGATACGCTTGTCCGTTGGCACATAAAGTATGTTAGTTGTCCGGAGGTCACCGAAGGTGTAGTCCCTTCCATGTCAGCAGTTGGTGGGCGTGGAAGGGGGTCGACTGAGATGGCGTAAAGAAGTGGTGAAGGGAGCTGGCACTGGACAGATATTCCATGACAACCATATATAGACCACCGAGGACAAGTGTGCAGGAGTACAGGGCCGGGGCAAGTGGGGGATTGTTCTTGGCAAGGAGTTGGTGGGCCACCTTGTTGTATCTTGGAGTATACTTGACCAAAACAACCCTGGTCGAAGAGTGGCCTTCAGAGGCATCGGACTGCATCTTTGCAAGGTAAATCGCATGACATTTGTTCTGCTCGTCAAGAAGGCCTTAACTGGGGCGCCCGTCGCCTGATCTAGCCTTGCGAAGAATTCGAGTCATGGAACTGGAGAATCTGACAGATCCGCAGTGGGACTTGGGTACATGATGTGGGGGGAGTCGTGAAGGTGCGGGAGGCTTCTATACAGTTTATGGAGACCTCTGGCACATTTTGCTATCACCATGAAGAGTTGAGCGGTGCGGAGGTTCCTCTTGTCGCAATCTTAGGAGTGTCCTAGATTGAGGTCGAGTGAGGCCAACTTGACCGCATATACGGCATCAGTATAGATGGCGGTTGATACTGAGAGTTGAGTCCCTGCCATCCCAAGTAGAATGACAGGCAAGTTTGAACGTGAGACGAATCTGAGGTACTGATTGAAGGCGCTTAGTGGAGGGCAATCAATGGGAGTGAGATGGGAATGATACCTTTGGGTCCCCAATAATCTTGCAGTATAGAAGCGCACTCTGCAGATGTGGATCCCCTCCAAACCCTGACTCATTCTTCAGCTCAAAAATCAAATCCACAAAAAATCCCTCATGTAGAATGCCATCTGGTTTGATTGTCCCATCACCTGTCCTTATCAGTTTAGTAAAACTACTACTGTAAAATACAAGGCCATGAGGGAAATTATACAACAGGTAAGGGGAAAACCCCTCCCCTTGAGCCATCCTGGGCCTTGGGTGGGGTTTTACCCTTCCACTGCGCCCAGGTATGTTCCCACACCCGAGATATGTCAGGGATGGGTTCCCACGGCCCATCCCAATCCGGTAGCATCAGTAAACAGGGTGTTTGCTTATTTTGCTTATGCGACTTATTCAATCTTATTCAATCTTATTTTCAGAAATCCTCTGCCATTTGGACCCTTCCAAAATGACAATTTGGACTTGGATTATATAATGAGAAATAAGAAGCCATAAGTAGGCATAAGCGTCAAATAATCGACAAAACAAGCAAT
>Ga0307509_10006086_pt1 | contig 16419 bp, 17 predicted proteins | sample 10_EM_MG_FD_202245 | JGI IMG/M metagenome (GOLD analysis project Ga0307509, IMG submission 202245) | Populus trichocarpa ectomycorrhiza microbial communities from riparian zone in the Pacific Northwest, United States - 10_EM | ecosystem: Host-associated > Plants > Roots > Unclassified | place... | reverse complement strand
CGACCTCCCGTTGATCCTCGGCGTCGTCTTGGTCTCGGCGATCGCGATCGCGGTCGCCAACCTGCTGGTGGACCTCGCCTACGTGTGGCTCGACCCGAGGCTGCGTGACTAAGCTACCCAGACAGGTCTGGTTGCTCAGCGCGGTGTCGTTCTTCGCCGACGTGTCGAGCGAGATGATCTATCCGCTGCTCCCGCTGTTCATCGTCGCGGTGCTCGGCGCGAGTGCGACCGCCATGGGCTGGATCGAAGGCCTCGCCCAGGGCACGGTCGCGCTGGTGTCGGCGTGGGCCGGGCTGCGCAGCGATCGCTATCGCCGCCGGATGCCGTGGGTCCGCGCGGGCTATGGCCTGCCGGTGATCGGCAAGGCGATCCTCGCCGCCGCGTCGGCGTGGCCGATCGTGTTATTCGGCCGCACCGTCGATCGGATCGGCAAGGGCTTTCGCGGCAGCCCGCGCGACGCGATGATCGCCGACGTCATCACGCCGGATCAGCGCGGCCGCGCGTTCGGACTCCATCGCGCGCTCGACACCGCGGGCGCACTCGTCGGCGTGATCGTCGCCGCGATCCTGCTGTATTGGCTCTCCGGCACGCCCGACGGCACCGGCGCACCCTCGACCGATGCGCGCCCCTACCGGATCATCTTCGCGATCGCCGCCGCGATGGGCCTGTGCGCCGTCGCGTTGACGTTCCTCGTCAAGGACCGGCCCGAGCCGGCGCCGGCGAAGCCCGAGGAGACGGGCACGCTCGCGCTCCCCGCGGCGTACTGGAAGGTGCTCGCGATCCTCCTCGTGTTCTCGCTCGCGAACTCGAGCGATACGTTCCTGCTGCTGCGTGCCCAGGGCGTCGGCCTGTCGGCGTGGGCCGTCGTCGCCGCGTACGCGATGTACAACGTGCTCTACGCCGCGGTGTCGTACCCCGCCGGTGCGCTCAGCGATCGCTGGGGTCGCTGGCGCGTGATCGCGGTCGGCTGGGTGATCTACGCCGTGGTCTACGCGCTGTTCGCGAGTGCGACGCTCACCACGATCTGGCCGGCGTTCTGCGCCTACGGCATCTACATGGCGCTCACCGACGGCGTCGGCAAGGCACTGATCGCGGACGTCGCACCGAAGCAACACCGCGGTCGCGCGATGGGCATCTTCTATCTCGGCACCGGCATCACGACGATCGCGTCGAGCGTGATCGCGGGCCTCCTGTGGGACCGGATCTCGCCGAGCGCACCGTTCTGGCTCGGTGCGGCAACCGCTGTCGCCGCGCTGTTGGTGCTGGCGATCGTGCGGCCGGGTCGGGCATCATCGAACGCATGAAGCTCGCGGCGGTGGTGGTCGCTGTCCTGTTCGGTGCGCAGGCTCACGCGCAGGCGCCCGGCCTGACCCAGCCGACGCAGCCGCTCGATCAGCCGGCGGCGCCGCGCAGCGATCCACCGATCGAGGGCTCCACCGTGACAGGTCAGGTCCTGCTCGGCGGCCTGTTCGGGCTCGGCGGGATCTTCGTCGGCGCGTACGCCGGCGTCGGCATCGCGTGCGGGAGTCACAGCTGCAACGACGAGGACATCGTCCCCGCGATCATGCTGGCGTACACCGGCGGTTCGCTCGGCATCGCGGCCGGCGAGTACCTGGTCGGCAACAACGCCCAGACCGAGGCCTCGTTCGGCTGGACGTTCGGCGGCGCGATGCTCGGCGGCCTCGTCGGGATCGCCGGCGCCGCGATGATCGACAAGACCCTCGACTACAACCACCGCGACGCGCGCGACACGCTCGAGGCGGTGAGCATGATCGGCGGCTGGCTCGGCGGTGGCCTCGTCGGGTACTACGAGACCCGGCACTGGAAGACCACGGCCCTCCACGCGGTCACGCCGGTGGTCCAGGCCGACGGCCGCGGCGTCGCGTTCGGTGTCGGCGGCCGGTTCTAGCTGTAGGTGCCGCGCGTTACCTGGTGAGCCACGCGTGAGTCGCGAGTTTGCCGCCGGGACAGGTCTTACGCTGGTTCCATGCGCAGCTCGCTCGCGATCCTCCTCGCGCTGACCACCTCGGCCTGGGCCGACGATCCGCCGCCGCGCACCGCGCCGCTTGTCGAGCCCGCCGCGCCGATGCCCCCGACATCGGTCTCGGATGATCCGCCTCCCGCGGCCGGCGGCCGGATCGTCGGAGAGGTCATGCTCGGGACACTGATCGGCGGCGTCGGCATGGTCGGCGGTGGTGCGATCGGTGCCGCGATCGAGTGCTCGAGCGGTTGCCACGGCTTCCTCGCCGGCGCGGGTGGCGCCGTGATCGGCGGCTACGTCGGTGGCTCGATCGGCATCGGCCTCGGCGTCGGGCTCGCCGGTGGGGAAGACGTGGCGAGCGGGTCGATCGGTGCGGCGACCGGCGGCGCGTTCCTCGGCGGGCTCGCGGGACTCGCCGCGGCGGGGTTGATCTCGGAGGGCTCGCACGGCAGCAGCGACGGCGCCGAGGCGTTTGCGGTCGCTGCTGTTGCTGCTGGCTGGGTTGGTGGTGGCGTGATCGGCTATCACCTGTCGCGCACGCGGATCATCCCCGAGCACGCGACCGTGGTGCCCGTCGCGCAGCGCGGAGGCGCGGGGCTCTCGCTCGCCGGGACGTTCTAAGCTTCGTCGAGCGCGCGATCCTCGCGGCCCGCCTTCTTCTTCTTCTCGATCCCGAGGTCCGCGAGCTTCTTGCGCAGCGTGTTCCGGTTGAGTCCGAGGAGCTCGGCCGCCTTCAGCTGGTTACCGCCGGTGTGCGCGAGCACGAGGTCGAACAGCGGGCGCTCGACGCGCTCCATCACCTTCTCGTAGAGATCGTGCGCCGGGTAGCCGTCGATCCTCGCGAGGAAGCCGGCGAGCTTCGCCTTCACCATGTCCTCGAACGCGAGATCCTCGAGGGGCACGCGCGTCGCGACGACGGGGAGGACCTCGTCGACGTCGCCGGCCTCGATCCGGTTGCGCGACACGCGGACGACGAGCCGGCGGGCGATCGACTTCAGCTCGGCGACGTTGCCCGGCCACGGATACTCGGCGAGACGCGTGTGTGCGCGGGTCGAGATCGTCGGCTTCGTGCGACCGACCTCCGCCGCGTAGTGCTTGATCCAGCGCTCCGACAGGATCGGCAGGTCGTCGCTACGCTCGCGCAGCGGCGGGACCTCGATCCGGCGCGCGGCGAACAGGTCGAAGAAGTCGCGCTTCACGATCTCGGCGTCGACCGCGTGCTCGACATCGACATCCGCGGTCGCGACGACGTGGACATCGTGTGGCTTCCTCTCGCGGATCGCCTTCTTCAGCGTGCGCTGCGACGGCGCGCTGAGATCGATCATGTCCTTCACGACGAGCGTGCCACCGGCCGCGGCGCGCAACGCGCGATGCGCGCGCTCGCAGGCATCGTCGCCCTCCACCTTGCCGAGGTCGGAGCTCTCGAACGTCGGGCGCACGGTGATGAAGTGCGCGTTGCCGCGCGGGCCGCGCTGGTGCAGGACGCGCGCGACCAGCTCGCGCCCGGTCCCGTGCTCGCCGGTGATCAGGACGGGCGCGCCCGCATCGGCGTAGGCCTCGACCTGCGCGGCGACGGCGCGCATGGCCTGGCTTTCGGCGACGAGGAAGTCACCCGCCCGGAGCGTCGCGCGGAGCATTACGCCGCGTGCTCCGACGAGGTGAGCTCGGCGTCCATCGTGCCGCGCTCGCCCTCGGGGGACAGGCCGAGCCGGCGCTGGCGCTCGATCAGCTGCGTGAAGTAATCCTCGACGAGCGAGCGCGCGGTCGCGAGATCCGGCGCCTCCCACACCCGGAGGCGCAACGCGTTGCAGCCGTAGAGACCGCGCGCGTACCATGCACACGCCTTGCGGACCTCGTGCAGCGTGCGCGGGCCGCCGCGCAGCGTCTCGATCAGATCGACGTGGCGGCGATACACCGAGAGGCGCTCCTCGAGCGTCGGCGCACCGGGATCCGGGCGCCCCTCGCAGACCGCGCGCAGCCGCGAGAACAGCCACGGGTTGCCGAGCGCGCCGCGGCCGATCATCACGGCGTCGCAGCCGGTGTGCTCGCGCATGCGCTGGAAATCCTCGACCGTGAGCACGTCGCCGTTGCCGACGACCGGGATGTGGCGCGGCACGGCGTCGCGCACGAGCCGGATGATGTCCGGATCGCTCTTGCCCGAGAAACCCTGGGTGCGGGTGCGGCCGTGCACCGTGATCATCTGCGCGCCGGCCTCGACCATCGCGCACGCGAAGTCCGGAGCGTTGCGATGGCCCTGATCCCAGCCGGCGCGGTGCTTCACGGTGACCGGCACGTGCGCCGGCACCGCCGCCACGACCGCGCGGACGAGGCGCTGCGCGATCTCCGGTTCGCGCATCAGCGCGGACCCGCACTCGCCGGCGACGACGCGCTTGGCCGGGCAGCCCATGTTGATGTCGACGAGCGACGCCCCGATCGCCACCGCGATCTCGGCGGCGTGATGCATCATGTGCTCCTCGCGGCCGAAGATCTGGACGCCGAACCGGCGGCCGTTGAGCGACGCGGTGAGCTTGCCGGTGGTCTTCTTGTCGCCGACCGACAGCGCGTGGGCGGACAGGAACTCGGTGATCGTGAAGCCGACCCCGAGCTCTTCCGCGACGGTCCGGAACGGCAAGTCCGTGACCGCCGCCATCGGGGCGAGGATCACGGGGACGTCGATGTGAATCGGTCCGATGCGCACGGCAGCGTGTATTTACCGGAACCGATCGCAAACGTAAATCGAAACAAAGCCCAAGCTATTCGGGCAAATCCGCAGGTGAATTCAGGTTGCGAAGTGCCGCCGGATCGGCGTTGGTCAACCAGAGGACCGCGAGGCCCTCGTCGGTCAGGAGGCCACTCGCCTTGAACCGGCCCGCGGCGAGCCTGCGCTCGACCGCCGCGAGGGTCCGGACCTGGAGCAGGCAGCACAGCGGCTCGGGCAGGTCGTTCAGGCGCAGGCCGACCGCGTCGAGCTCGGGAGCGCGTGCGGCCAGCAGCGCATCGATCACCGTGCCGGTGAGGTAAGGCATGTCGCCCGCGACCACGAGCAGCCAGGGCGTCTGTGCGGCGGCGAGCCCGGCGGCGATGCCGGCGAGCGGGCCCGCGCCTTCGATCGGATCGCGCACGCTGCGATAGCCCGCGACCTCGACGCCCGAGACCACGATCTCGGCGACCCGCGGCGCGAGGACGTCGACCTGGCGCTCGAAGATCGTGCGGCCGGCGATCACGAGTGCGTGCTTCGCGGCGCCGCCGAACCGGGTGGCCTTGCCACCGGCGAGGATCAAGGCGGAGGCGTCGGTCATGCGAACTTGCGCAACTGTAGACCGTCCCCAAAGCGCGGCGTGAGAAGCCGCGGGGTTACGGGCGCGAACTTGCGCAACTGTAGACCGTCCCTATTTGAGGAGCGCCTCGACGTCGTCCTGCGACGGCGTCGTGACCTCGGGCCCGCCGGGCGCGAGGTAGACGGAGACCTCGGTGCGCACGCCGAACTGGCCGGCGAAGTAGAGGCCCGGGCCGATGGTGAAGCCGGTGCCGGGGGTGAGGATGCGGGTGTCCTTGACCTCGAAGTCGTCGAGGTCGGCACCACCGCCCTGGAGGTCGTTGTCGATCGAGTGGCCGGTGCGGTGCATGACCTGCTCGGCGAAGCCGGCCTTCTTGATGAAGGCGCGGGTGGCCTGATCGACCTCGGCGCCGGTGACCGGGCGGTGCTTGCGGCCGCGGTCGGTGATCATGACGAGCGCCTGATCGCGCGCGAGCGCGGCGGTCTGGAACGCACTCGCGATCTTTTCGGGCACGGTCCGGTCGGCGACCGCAACCCAGGTCTGCGCGGCGTAGATGCCCTCGGGCTTGTCGACCTTCGCGGCGATCGAGATCACGAGCGGATCGGCGAGCTGGATGAACGCGGTGCGCGCCGCGGTCGGCACGTAGTACGGGTCGGCGGTGTTGACGCCGGCGGCGACGACCGGCGGCGGCCCGACGAGCCCGCGCATGCTCATGCCGCGGATGATCTTCTGCTGGACCTCGAGCTCGTTGATCGGCGTGTGATTCGCCAGCCGCTGGCTGACCATCGCGAGCGCTTCCTTGCGCAGCTCGATGATGTGGTGGACCGCGATGTAGTGCGCGGTGCGGCCCGCATCGCCCCAGATCGCCTTGGTGTACTGGACGAGCGTCTCGGACGAGCGGACCTGGACGCCGGTCGCGCGGATCAGCTCGAGCGTGCCCGCGTCGACGCGCGACACGTTCGGTACCGCGGCCTTCGGCGAGTACTCGAGCGCGATCTGCTTCACGCCCTTCAGCATCGCGGTGAGCTGCTTCGCGAAGTCGCGATAGCCCGTGTACGTGAGCTTCTTGCCGGGCAGGTGATCGAACTGGCGGAGCTCGGAGTTGTGGACGAGCGCGACCGGCTCGCCGGTCGCCAGGATCATGTAGAACCACGGCCGCTGCGGACGACCGCTCGGCGCGACGAGGCGGACCGCGATCGGGTTCGAGCTGTCGCGATCGTAGAGCAGCCACGCATCGAGGCGCTGGACCGCGAGCAGGCCCTGAACCGCGGTGAGATCCGACAGGCCGACGCGCGACGGGATCGGGTTGTCCGTCGACGGCGTGTAGGGATCGACGGGCTTGGCCGGGAGTTTCGGCGGCGCCTTGTCGGGCGCCTTCTCCGGAGTCTTGTCGGGCGGCTTCACCGGATCGGCGTACGGATCGATCGGCGCGTCCTTCGGCGCGGGCGCCTTCGGCCCGGGCGCCTTCTTCGGTGCGGGTGTCGCGGGAGCCTTGGGCGCAGGTGTCGCGGGACCGGCCGGCGGACCCGCGGGCTGGGCCTGCACGACCGTGACGGCGACGACTAGCGCGAGCGCGATCTTTCGGATCATGAGCGGCTCCTGAGTAGCTCGGCGATCAGCTCCCCATGAATAGCACCATTCGTCGCGGCAACTTCGCCCTGATGCGGGTCGAACGGCCCACCCGTCGCGCTCGTCACGGTGCCACCGGCCTCGGCGACGATCAGACCGCCGGCGGCGATGTCCCACGGCTGGAGCCGGCGCTCCCAGTAGCCGTCCATCCAGCCGCGCGCGACCAGGCAAAGATCGATCGACGCGCTGCCGAGCCGGCGCACCGCCCCGGCCGTGCGCTGGAAGTGATCCCATTGCGCGAAGTTGTTGTCGGGGTTCGTCGCGCGGTCGTACGGGAAGCCCGTCGTGAGCAGCGCCTGCTCGAGCGTGCGCACCGCGGACACCGCGAGCCGAGCGCCGGTGCCGTCGTGTGCGCCGCCGCCGAGCATCGCGTCGAACCACCAGCCGAGCGCCGGCGCGGCGACGACGCCGACGATCGGCCTGCCCTGCTCGTCCTCGAGCGCGATCGAGATCGACCAGATCGGAAACCCGTGCGCGAAGTTCACCGTGCCGTCGATCGGATCGACGAGCCAGCGCATGGCCCCGACTCCGGACTGGCCACCCTCCTCGGCGAGGATCGCGATGCCGGGCGTTCGCGCCTCGAGCGTCTGCCGGATCACGTCCTCGCTGCGGGTGTCCCACTCGGTGATGAGGTCGCGCGGGTTGCCCTTCGCGCGGATGTCCGTCGCGCGGACGTCGCTCAGCAACGCGGACGCGGCGCGAGCCGCAGCGCGCGCGGTCTCGAGCAGCTCGCCGTACATTACGGCCTCGCGGACGGCGTGCGCGATGCCTCGCGACCGTCCCTCGCTTGCACTCGGGACCGTCGCTCGACCTCGCCACGCCTGCTCGGCATCAAATATCCAGGCGCATCGCGACGCGCGACGAGCCGGCGTGCGCCGCGAACGTCTCGGACGCCGCGACCTGCTTCGCCAGGGTCGAACGATCGACGACGCGGAACCCGAACTTCGCGGCGAAGAAGTCACTCGCGCTCTCGGTCAGGAGGTAGATCCGGCGGACGCCGCGCCAGCGCGCCTGGCCGACCGCCATGTCGGCGAGCATCCAGCCGTAGCCCGCGCCGCGGAACTCGGGATCGACCGCGAGCGCGCGCAGGATGGCGTCGTCGCCGTAGACCTGGAGCGACACGCAGCCGACGATGCCCTTCTCGTTGCGCAGGACGAAGAACGACGGGAACTGATCGTCGCGCGCCGGCTCGTCGGTGAGCTTCACGAGCTCGAGCACGCCGCGCACGCTCGTCATGTCGGCGCGCTGCGCGGGCCGGATCGCGTCGCCGATCGCGTCGAGCAGCTTGTCGTGGAGGCCGTCGAAGCTGCCGGACGACAGCACCACGACGACGTCGCCGGGTGCAGCGCTCTCGGCGAGCTGCTTCACGATCGTGTCGACGTCGGGGATGTACGCGGCCTGGGTCCCGCTGCGATGCAGATCGAGCGCGAGCTTCTCGGGATCGAACCGCTCGTCGGCTGGGATCTTCGACGGGTCGTAGAGCTTCGCGACGATCACCTCGTCGGCGTGAGCGAACGCATCCGCGAACTCGGCCTGGAACGTCTTGCGCCGGCTCGTCGCGGAGCGCGGATCGTAGACCGCGATCAACCGGCGTTTCGGGAACCGCTTGCGGAGCGCCTTCAGGGTCTCGCGCACCGCGGTCGGGTGGTGCGCGTAGTCGTCGAGCACGGTGACGCCACCCGCGATGCCGCGCAGCTCCTGGCGGCGGCGCACGCCGGCGAAGCTCGCGACGCCGAGCTGGATGTCCTTGACCGGCACGCCCTGCGCGTACGCGACCGCGATCGCGGCGAGGCAGTTGCCGACGTTGTGGCGGCCGACGAGCAGGGTCTCGAAGCGCTCGATCCGCTCGCCGAAGTGATAGACGTCGAACGCGACGCGGCCCGACTTGCCGACCTCGAGGTTGCGCGCCCACCACGCGATGTCGGCGGCCATCCCGCCGTCGCTGTCCTCGCCGTCTGGCGTGATGTCGCCACCGACGACGGTGTAGAGCTCGACCTTGCACTGCGCGGTCTTCGCGACGGCGCGAACATCCGCGGAATCCGCCCACGCGACGAGCAGGCCACCCTCGGACTCCGGCGGGATCAACGCGACCATCTTCTTGAACGCGTCGCGCACCGCATCGAACGACGGGAAGATGTCGACGTGATCGAGCTCGATGCTCGTCAGGATCGCGATGTTCGGCTTGTAGTGGAGGAACGCGGTGTCGTACTCGTCGCCCTCGATCACGAACGGCCCGGTGCCGAGCCGCCAACCGTGGCCGAGCCCGACCGGAACGCCGCCGACGAACAGCGACGGATCGCGCCCGGCTTCCATCAGGATGTGGCCGAGCAGCGAGGTCGTCGTGGTCTTGCCGTGCGTGCCGGTGACGACGATCGAGGTCTTGCCGGTGAGCAGCTGATCGCCGATCACGGCCGGGAACGAGGTGAGCTTGAGGCCGCGCTGCTGTGCGGCGGCGACCTCGATGTGATCCTTCCCGTGGACATTCCCCACCACGACCAGGTCGGGGCCCCAGTCGAGGTTCGCAGGCGCGTAGGGCGTCATCACGGGCACGCCGAGGCTCGCGAGTTGCTCGCTCATCGGCGGATACACGGCGGAATCGGAACCGCGCACGTCGTGGCCCGCCGCGACGAGCAGCCCCGCGACGGCGCCCATGCCCGTCCCGCCGATGCCGATGAGGTGCACCTTCACGATCGAGGCGGACCCTACCGAGGTCCCCCCGTCGGGTAAAGCCCTAGCTGGAGGGAAGATCAGCTATGATTTTGTTGCGGAAATGGACGGTCGGCGGCACGAACGACGGCAGCATTTCCGGGCGCAAGCGCGACGGGCGCAGCCCGGCCGGGTGATGACCGTTCGGTTCCGGAGCGGCGGCGCCGCGGACTGGGTGACGACCGAGACGCGCAACGTGGGGATCGGTGGCGCGTTCCTCGAGACGCCCGCGGAGGGCGCGCTACCACCGGTCGGCACGACGCTCTCGATCGAGCTGCGGCTACCGACGTCCGATCAGACGTTCACGCTGCCGGCGGTCGTCCGCTGGGCCGCGACCGAAGGCGGCGCCGGGATCCAGTTCGTCGATGTCGATGTCGACGTGTTGCTCGAGCTCAACGACTACTTCGCGAGCCTCACGACCTGACGACGTCGGTCGACTCGAAGATCTTGTCGGCCGAGCTCGGTACGAACCCGTGGAACAGCTCGCCCGACGGCAGCGGGTAGCGCTTCGCGAACTCGTAGTAGCAGGACGGCAACGAGGCCTTCTCGCCCGCGAGGTCGACCGCGATCGTGTCGGCGCGGGTCGAGCTCTGCTCGAGGCGATCCGCCGGCGTGCCCTTGATCGCGCCGCCCGCGGTGTTGAGGACGAAGCCCTCGGCGACGAGGAAGTCGTTCAGAGCCGCGATGCTATCGAACGACGTCAGCGCGTTGACCGAGACCGTGAAGTGATTGACCCGGAACCCGAACGCCGCCATCCACGCGGCGTACTCGCTCTCTGCGAGCAGCGCGTCGTAGTCCGCGCGCGTGCACTGCCACGGCCGGCCCGCCCACGGTAGATCCGCGCGCGCACCGAACCCGGCGGGGAGCTGCGCGGCGAGGCGTTCGATGATCCGCTGCGCGGGCGGCGACAGCTCGGTCACGCACAGCTCGCTGATGAAGATCTTCGGCAGCTCCGCGTCGGGGTGTTGCCAGTAGCGCGCGTCGAGCTTCTTGTCCTCGAACCGGTAGCGATCGCGCGCGACATAGCCCACCGCCTCGAACGGGCGTGCGAGCGCGGCGAGGTCGATGCCCGGCAGGTTGTACGTGCGCAGCGCGACGTGATCGTTCTGGACCTTGTCGCCGCGCGCACCGAGCAGGCGATGGATGCGCTCGGCCTGCGGCGTCATCGCGACGTAGTCGGCCCACAGCGCCGCGAACAGCTCTGCGATCGTCATGGCTGCAACGTGATCGGGAAGAGCACGGTCGTCTTCACCTTCTTGTTGCGCGGGAACTTCGCCTTCGCGAGCGCCTTGTCGATGCACGCACCGGTCGGCGTGTTCGAGAAGTCGCCCTGTTGCTCGTACTTCAAGATCCCGCCGTCCGCGGTGACCGTGATCTTCAACTTCGCCTTGCCGGTCACGGCAAAGTGCTCGTAGCACTTCCACGCGGCGTCGACGACGGGCTGCATCGCCTCGTCGATCATCGGCGCGGTCAGCTGCTCGGCGCGCGGCCCGGCGTTTTCCCCGGGGGCGCGCGCAGGTCGCGCCCCCTCCATTCCGGGTTCGATCTGCGCCGCGACTTGGGCCGGAGCGGGGCACGCCTTCTTGTCGGCCTCGACCGGGCTCGACGCGGGCTGCGCGACGACGATCGCGCCGTCGCACGGCGTGATCACGCGATACGCGAGGACGTCGAGCGCGAGCCCGTTCTTGCCGCCGTCGTTCCATCGCGGCTTCGCGGCGAGCTTGACGACCATCTCGACGCGGACCTTCGCGGTCGTCCGCGCCCACATCGCCGCGGCCGCTTCCTCGGAGAACGCCTGCGCCTTGTCGTACAGCGTGCCCGGCCGAAGGCGACCACCCTCGAAGTGCGGCTTGCCGCCGGGCGCGTTGCCGGTGACGTACCAGGTCTTGCCGTCGACCTCGACGCCCGTACAGCGGATGCACGCGTCGAGCGAGACCGACACCGACTTCTTCTGCGCGTTGAACGGCCCGATGTCGAACGCGTCGACATCCGCGTCGACGAGCCACGTCCCGGTCTGGAGCTCCTTCGCGCGCGCCTCGCGGACGCGCTTGCACTGGCGCTGCTGGACGTCGTCGCCCGCGTCGCACGCCGCGGTCAGCGCCCAGACCAGGCCCTCGACGCGATGCAGCTTCTCCGCACCCTGCGCGCGCGCCTCGAACGTGTCCTCGGCGTGGGCGGCATGCGAAGCGATCAGCACCGCGACCACCGCGACGAGCCGAGCCTTCACTTGTCGAGCTTCTGCGTCAGATACGACTTCAGGCGCAGCTCCGCGTCGGCCGGATCGTTGACCACGATCGGCACGGTCTTCGTCAGCTCCTCGTCGAGCTCCGCGTACAGCGTCTTGCGCAGCGCCGCGTCCTCGATCAGCTGGGCCGGCGTGCGGCCGCGGACCGACTGCTCGCCGAGCTTCGAGGTGTAGGCCTTGAGCTTGTCGTAGATCGCGCCGCCGAGGAACTTCGTGATCGCGTCGGCCTCGTTCGACAGCCGCTCGAAGCTGACCTCGGCGCTCGCGGGCAGATCGCCACGGCCGAGATCGTGCGCGAGCTGCGCCGCGACCCGGAGGATCATCACGTCGTCGATGACGCCGATGCCCTCGTTCCAATCGGGGATCAGATCCATCTTGCTGACGAAGTACTGGAGCGCACCCCCCGCGAGCCTGCGCGACTTGTCGTCGGCCTTTGCCGATTCGAGGAGCGCCTTGAATGCCTCGATGTCCTGGCGGATCGTGTCGGCCCAGCTCTTGAACACGTCGATGTGTGCCACGCAGCCTCCTGCGAGCGACCCTATCATGTGTACGATATCGAAATGAGGAGCACGGCCTTCGTCCTCGCAGTCGGGCTCGCGTCACTCGCCGCCTGCAGTGGTGACCAGCCGCCGGACGTACCGAACACGTGCACCGGCGCGGTCTACGATCTGTGTCGCGACGAGCACGACTGCGCAGTCGCGAACTGCCGGCCGTTCGGATCGATCCAGGTCTGCACCCAGACGTGCACCGATCAGACCCCCTGCCCCGCCGACGAGAACGGCGACGCCGTGCCGTGCACCGGCGGCTTCTGCGCCCCGACTGCCGCGAACAACTGCAAGCTGCCTTAGACGTCCACGTCCACGTGTCACGTGCACGTGCACGGTCTGTACGGGGAAAGATCTTGGCCAGTCCGGCGGATCAACCGGCCAGCGCGGTCCGGCAAGGACGCTGCTCGAAGAGCTCCGGATCTGATCGTGGACGTGCACGTGCACGTGCACGTGTACGTGATCAGCTCAGTTCGCGAGCAGATCCTTCACGAGCTTCGTCGGCTGGTCCGCATTGATCTGGACCATCATCGTCTTCTCGATGTGCTCGCCGGCGTTGACCAGCGTCACCTTGTGCGCGCCGGCGGGCAGCGCCATCGCACGCTGCGGCGTCGACAGACCGGTCGCCTTGCCGTCGATCACGATCTCGCACGGCGGCTTGCTCGAGATCATGAGCGTGCCACTGCCACCGGCGGCCTTCTCCGCCTTCTCGGCCTTCGGCTTCTCGGCGACGATCGGCGGCGCCGGGGCGGGCTTCGAGTCGAAGCCCGGATCGGCGAGCGGCGTCTTCGCGACGGCGTGATGCTTCGGCGCGGGCGTCGCCGGCGCGGGTGCGGCCTTCGGTGTCTCCTTCGCGATCGCGGTCACCGGCGCCTTGCCGGACAGCGCGATCTGGACGTGCGGCGAGCGCGCCGGGTCGAGGTGCGCGGTCTGCTCGGGGTGCCCGGCGAGCGCGACCACGACGTCGTAGTCGTGGGACGCGTCGACCGAGGTCGCGAGCGGCGTCGTACCGAGGAACGACTTCTTCTCGCCGGTCGCGGTGTGCTCGACGAGCGTGACGGTCGCGCCCGACGGAATCGAGTCGATCCGGACGTCGCTGAGCTTCACCACGCCGCGCGTGGTCTGGACCTCGTGCTCGTTCGGCGCCGCGGCCGCGAGCTGCTGCGCCGGCGGTGCGGACTGCGCGACAGGTGGCGGCGTGGGCGCCGCGGGCTGCGCGACCGCGATCTGCGCGGCGGTGGGCTGCGCGGCGGTGGGCTGCTCGGCGGTGGGCTGCGCCGCGGTGGGCTGGGCCGCGGAGGGCTGCGCGGCGGTGGGCTGCGCGGCGGTGGGCTGCGCCGCGGAGGGCTGCGCAACGGTGGGCTGCGCCGCGGCGGCCGCCGGCACACCGGTGTTCGTGCCGTGCGCGATCGCGTCGGCGCGCGCGGCGTTGTCCACGGTCGCGTGGCTCGCCGGCGCGGCGACGGGAAGCGCGGCCTTCGCCTGGTCCGGGTGCGCCGGCTTCTTGCCGTCGGTGTTGAACGCGATGAAGCCGCCGATCAGCGCACCGACGATGATGAAGCCGATGCTCGGCAGGATCAGCTTCTTCGCGAGCGAGGTGCCCGCGCGGCGATCCTGCAGCACGTGTGGCGACGTGCCGACGTAGGTCTCGTCGTCGAACTTCTCGACGGCGCGGCTCGCCTCGAACCAGTCCTCACCGCGCACCATGTCGCCGGTCATGTCGATCTTCGACGGACGCGCCACGACCGGATACGTCAGCGGCGCGACGGCCGCGAGGCTCGCGGGTGTCACCCGTGAATTCACCGGGCCGCTCTTCACGTTCGGTTGCGGTGCGGCGACCTTGCCTTCGAGCGACGGGGACGGCGCGCGCATCCGAGGCGAGCTCGGCGGTGACGGCAGGCTCGGCGCACTCGACGTGCGCGGCGCGGGCAGGCTCGCGCTCGGCCGCGGCGGTGGCAGCGCGGCGCCGCTCGTGCGCTGCGGTGCGGGCGTGCCGTCCGGAGCCTTGTGCGGGAGCGGAGGTGCGGAGTTGCGCTGCGGGATCGGAGGTACGGTCGCGCCGCGAGTCGGCGGCGCGGTCATCATCCGCACCGAGGGGATGCCCTGCGGAACGTCGAGCTGCGAGGTGCCGACCGGCGCGCGCGTGCGCGGCAGCGCCGGGATTTCTTTGGCCGACTTCGGCGCCGAGAACAGATCGTTCTCCGGATCGACGATCGAGTTGCCCTGGTTCGACTGCACCAGCTCGATCAGGTTGTTCACCGCGGTCGATTCGGTCTTGGCCATCGCGGGCGAGAGTACGAAAACCGCCCACACCTACAACGCAAATATGGTCCGGCAAGTGATTGCCCCGCCTGCGGAATCGGGTTCGCAGACCCCTTTTTGCACAGTCTAACCCTGCGGAAATTCATTGACGATGGCGTGACCATACATCTAGTGTATGGCCACAGATGGGATCGGAGACTCGGTTCGTCGACCTGCGCCGGCTGGCGGACTGGTTCGCGACGATCTCCTCTTCGGCCAGGCCATCGCTGCACATCGAAAAGATCGTCGAGCGGCTCGGGGCGGTGTGCGTCCCGCTGCTCGGCCGCGAGCTGTGTGCCCCCAACCTCGCTCGCCGCGATGCCGCGCGCACCGCGCTCGCGCAGCTCGCGACCACGAACCGCGCCGTACGACCGCGGGTGATCGAGGAGCTCCGCTCGATCACCGATGGCGACGCTCCCGATCACGGCAAGGTCTGCGCGCTCGGCCTGCTCGGCGAGCTCGGCGAGCGCGGCGCCGCGAAGTTTCACGACCCCGACGCGATCCAGCGGACGTCGGCCGAGCGCCTCGCCGCGCAGCTCGACACCGCGGCCGACGTCGCGAGCGCCGCTGACCTCATGGTCGGCAAGCTCGCGCCCGACGACATGGTCGCGCTCCTCGCGATCATGGCGAAGGCCGCACCGGCGCGCGCGCATCGCCTCGCCAGCGAGCTGTGTGCGCGCCTCGATCTCGCCGCGGACCTGCGCGAGCGCCTCGCCGACGTCGCCCTGCTCCATCCGGTGACGGCAGAGTCGCCGGAGAACATCCGTCGCGTCGCTCGGCCGACCTACGTCTCGGTGCTCGTCGATGGCGCCGCGCGTGTCGTCGTCGTCGCGACCCGCAAGATCAGCGGCGAGCGGCGGTGGCGGCGCTGGGCCGTGCTGATCAGCGGCGACGGCAAGATCGAGGACTGTCTCCACGAGGAGCACGCCGGTAGCGACGGCGATGCCGCGACGCTGATCGCGAACCTGTGCGCGGACGGCTATCGCGTCGCGTCGAGCGATCTCGATCGCGCGAAGGAGCTCGTCGGCGCCGCCGCCCGCGTCACCGGCGCGATCGCCGCGCGCAACGCCGACGACGCCGCGCAGCGTCTCCCGTCCGCCTACTATCTCGGCCGCGATCTCCTCGATCTCGCCGAGGCTCACCTCGCGCCGACCCGCGCGTCGTCCGCGAGCGTCGGCCGCGCGGTCGAAGCGATCGCCGACGGTGATCACGCGCGCGCACGCCTGTTGCTCGCGCGCTGCGAGCCGAGCGCAGACGTCGAGGCCGCGACGGCCGCGTGCCTGCTCGCGCAAGCCAAGCTCGGCGAGGCAGCAGAGGCGTTCGCCCGCGCGATCGAGCTCGAGCCGACCTGGCCGCTCCATCACTGGAACCTCGCGGCGACGTTGCACAGCGCCGGCGATCCGGCCGGCAGCTACCACGCGCTCCGCCGCTTCCTCGCGACGAGCGGCACCCCATCGGCGCTCGCCGGCGATCCCGATCAGCCCGAGCGCATGGCACTCGCGACCAAGCTCGTCGCCGAGCTCGAGCGCACCGCGCGCCTCGCCGGCATCAATCTCAAGAAGCGACGCCGAACCGTCGTGAAGACCTGATCACTTCTTCGGCGGGACCGGGGTCGACGCCGACAGCTTGTACGTCAGCTTGATCCGGGTCGAGCTCGGCGTCCCGGTCCCGTTCGCGCGCTTCGGCAACGTCCACTTCTTCGCGCGCTCGCCGACGCAGCCGGCGACCATCGCG
>Ga0307509_10006085_pt1 | contig 16419 bp, 7 predicted proteins | sample 10_EM_MG_FD_202245 | JGI IMG/M metagenome (GOLD analysis project Ga0307509, IMG submission 202245) | Populus trichocarpa ectomycorrhiza microbial communities from riparian zone in the Pacific Northwest, United States - 10_EM | ecosystem: Host-associated > Plants > Roots > Unclassified | place... | reverse complement strand
TTACAATAAATCTCCTTAATTTTGTGGCCAACGAAAATTGGGATGTTGTCTTGGATTTTTCGCATTTCTTGACAATTAAACAAATTAATGCATCCAAGAAAATATTTTGAGTTCTATATATGTATATATTCTACGTACAAGATGAGGAAATCCTTGAAAAATGTCATTTGAAATCCTTGAAAAATAGGTTTTTTTTTATGAAAAAAAATTCGAATTCCCATTTGAATCTTATTAATCCAAGGAAACATTGCAAGTAATATTAAGCTTATCAAGGAAATAGCTGATTCATGTCAAAAACCAAGCAAAGGTGAGAATCTTGGTTTCTCGGGTAAATTGATAATTTTATATCAAAATATCATATCATGTTAGATTCAAGATATAAATCGATGGGAGTTTCATTAAAAAAAAAAAAGAGTTAATCATGTTAAAATCTAATTTATTTTAAAAAAATTAAAACAATTTGTTTTAATTTTTATTTTTTAAAAAATTAAATTAACTCAAATGATCAACATCCTCGTATCTTGATTTGAATCTTGTGTTAGGTAAAGTTTAATCAACATGATTAACACAAACTATATATATATATCAACTTGAAGTGCATTCCATTAGTCAAGTGGCTGATTCACAATCATGAATTATTATATATAACAGATCAAAATTATTGCAAAACATTTGTTTTTTTATAGTTCACAACTATCAACAGACATTGAGAACCACAAATAATTGCTGGTTCGACAATGATGTTTCATGGAGGAAATTATAAGAAAGATTGATTTGAAATCATAGTAAAAGATGGATAGGTATATTTTGTTTGAGGTAAGTAAATTAAATTCACGCGTTTAAACTTATGTATTGTCAAAACATGCTACAAAAACCATCCCTGCAGTCTTCTTCTGCAAAATCTGGGGAACATGGCTAAGCATGATCCATCAATCCCATAAAAGTATATGCAGCAGCAGCTTTCAAGCTACAAAATCAAGACGACGATCCCCTCATTCGTATGCTTAGATCAGTTTCAAAGTATGATTACACGTCTAAAATGGATCGATGTAGGTTTCCTTATCAGACAATAAAAACTTGGACAGAGATGGATCGCAGATGAACACTGCATGTTGCACAAAACTCCACGAATCTCTCTCAGGCCTTTGTGAAAGTGCAGGTTCTGGAATGAATAAGGCCTTCAGCAGCAAGGACCTACCCCAGGATAGGACAACATGGATGGAACATCATCAGACTCCACTGCCTTTTTATGGAAAGGGGCATGTTGAGAGGGACATGGCTGGCTTTATACAATCACGTGTCGTTCTGCTGTTGCCTTATGAACAGTCTTGAAATTGAAGTTTTTGCTTTGTTTCACTTCCAAATTTGTCGTTTCATTCCTTATTATTACACTGGTGGGCTTCCCACCATGGAGACACCACCCCACTTCCTCCACCGCGAGCCCTTGATTGTCTTGTCAACAGTTCAAGAACAATGGCTCAATGACATCACCTTCGACATCAACTGTCCTCTAGCTCCAGTACAGCGTATTTATAAAAACCTATTTCGGCAGCTGTCCGGCTCAAAATTCGAGTTATAGATTAGACAAGATAGGTATCTAGCACTTTGTTGCGGCCGGGACAAATTCTCTATAATGTAAAAAATTAATATCTAAATGTTGTTAGTATATTTTTTAAAAAATAAAAAAATGATGGACTCGATATTATAAAAAAAAATGGAAAAGAATTACTAATTGTCAATTCTCATAATTCAAAATATGTAAGGATTAAATCTATGAAAAATTAAGTTAACAAAAAAAGTCTAAAAAAAACAAAGAAACAACAAATTCAAGTGAGGTCGTCAAAACTCACGAGCGGAGTCATGCGAACAGAATAATCCTATAGAAAACAAAATAGTGGGTTGACCCATGACTCGGGTGACCCGAGGCTTAGGATGGGCCGGGTTTTAAAAGAAATTTGAGAAGAATTGACCCGATGTGAAACGATTAAAAACTCAGGTTAACTCGTGATCTTGTCAATCCGTGGCAAATCTAGTCAAAATCGGGTAAAAAATATCATTGACTATTTTCCTTTATATTTTTTCTTTCATGTTTTTATTTTTTTATAAAATAAAAAAATTTATTTGACTTGAGTGAATTCGGGTCATCTCACCTGACACGTGATTATGTATTTGCCTTGGATCAACTTCCAGTTGACTCTTGGAAAATGAAAGAACAATCTAAAATTTGAATTAAATGGCAAAATCAAAAAGAAAAATGAAATTAATATACTAATCCAAAACAAAAAATAAAAATAAAGACAATGATGACCAAATTATGGCTCCAAGGATGATATTGATAACAAATTAAAATTTGATAAAAGGATTAATAATCAAAATTTGAAATCGAAACATTGAGAGCCCCTAACCTTAAATATCATCAAACTTTGAATTGAATGATAAAATTGAAAAGAAAAAATCAAATTAACAAAAGAATTCAAAACAAAAAATAAAAATTAAGAGAATGAGAACCAAATTTAAAAAAAAATAAAAAACTAAGATTATGGATCCAATAATGAAACTGAAAACAAGTTAAAATGTGATAAAAGGGCTAAAAATCAAAATTTGAAATCAAAATATTAAGGACCTAACATTAAACATCATAAAACTTTGAATTGAAGGGCAAAATTGAAAATAAAAATCAAATTCACAAAAGAATCCAAATAAAAAATAAAAATAAAGAGAGTGAGAACTAAACTTGAAGAAATTAAAAATCAAGGTTATGAATCCAATGATGAAATTAAAAATAAAATTAAATTTGATAAAATGACTAATAATCAAGCTTAGAAATCAAAACATTGATGTCCAAATATGAAATGTCATAAAATAAAAGGATGAAGTTGATTTTTTTCATGGTCAACACAAAATTCAATGGGGAGGAGAGAGAGAAGAGAGAAGAAAAGAAAGAGGTTGTTGATGACAAACCATCATTCAAAACACCACACACGCCGCTCCATATGAAAGAGGGTGTCGTGGAGTTTTAAACGCTGCAATGGAAGCTGGTGTTATTCCATTGAACGACTCACATATCACTTCAAACTTGTTTTTTTTTTTTTTAATTTTTAAAAATGGTGAAAGAATGAATTGCTTCTAGTTCAACCTAATAATGACAAAAAAACTTGTAGGAAATGACAAAAACACCCCAGAACCCAAAGCTTAGGAAATTTGATATCAAGGGTAATTTAGTCATTTTGATTTTTAGAAAAATGTAAAAAACCAAAAATACCTCTTAAACTAATTAAATGAAAATACCTTTTAAGGGTAGTTTAGTATTTTTATTATGCAATAAGAATATGAGACGACTAGAATGACCCTTATGAATTTGGCGATGACATTTGAACCATTGTGAAAAGACCGAACTACCTTCCTAGCAAATCATGTTGTTTTTGTAGGAAGGGGGTAAAATAGTAAATTTATTGTACAAAGCATAGTAAATTATGAGTGCATGGACAATGAAAGTCTGATATTTTTTAGCTTTATATATAATGGATCCAATTTAAAATAGTATTGTTTTAAAATCTTTTATTTTAAAAATTGAAACAAATTATCAAAAGGTGTTTTCTTATGTCTTTTAGAAAAATAGACTAAGTCTATCATGTCTCAATTCAACGAATCATTAGATTGACTGCCAGATTAAACTGAGTTTAATAAGAATGTAATATACTCAAATACTTGATTCAAATTCAAGTTCTCCCTCGGCAAAAGCCTTTCTATTTCGATGCTAGAGGAAATTATACATGAACAAGGCATTTGACATTCCCCAGGGCACACTAGGATTTTTGTTTTTGGTAAAACAAAAGCCAGAAAACTAGAGCACAAAATAAATACCTGCAAACTCGAATGCCACCTGCTCTTTCAATAATCATAAAGTTGCTCATCACATGTATACCAGTCATGGAGTAATTCATCAAGCAGGAGCTAAACAATTCAGCTAGTCAAGTCACTTAATGTTGTTTTGAGCAATTTGGAATTGAATCTCACTCACTTGGAAACAGAGCAATTTTATAACTTTGAGGTCCATTGAGTTGTTTGACTGGATGGCATCACAGAAAAGAAGAGAAGATGGTGAGGTAAATAAAGTATAAGTGGCTCTTTTGCCATTAAAAATGACCCTCTATGATGTGGATATCGAAAAGGAGATTTGGAGAACAAATAGGAGAAGGCGAGACAGAGTAGCATATAAAAAGAAATGAATATCATCAGCAATAGTTTATTAACACCTCGCACACATGCATATCCACTTTCTTCGAACAATGCTGTGCTTCCACTGTATAAATTGCGTTTCACATGAAAAACTCAAAAACGTAATGCTTTTTTATATGCACCGCATAACTAAACTAAACGAACTCTTAAAACTTTGAAAGGGTTGATCGTATTCTCATTTCAGATTCATTCTTGTATGTGGGTGTGTGTGTGTGTGTATATTGTTGCTAGGGCACAACGACCCCAGTCCATTGCAGCTACAACACTCACTGAAGGAAGGGTTCACGAGATACAGAGCAAGACTCTAAAGTCCAAATTCCAAACCAGTCGAAAGAAGAGGAAGAGTGCCCCGTTAATCAATGATCGTGCAGAGACACTTCTCTACCGCGCGCACATGGAGGGGGGCATTTTTCCACTGAAGTTGCTCACGCTGAGAATTTACACAAATAAAGCAAAAACAGAAGGAAGCTTCGTGGAGGTAAAAAAGGGCATGAAAAAGGAGAATTTTACTATATCTAGCTCTGAAAAGCTTGCCAGTCTAGATTTTTTAAGCCTCGACAAAAAAACACTTGCAAACTTGCTATGAAGATGTATCGATCAGCCACCCACCAAAAGAGAACTGTTAAAGTTATTAACATGGTTCAACCATTCAAGCCCACCAAGAAGAAATACACTAGATCAAAGTAGACACCTCGGCCCAATTTCAAAACAGCAGACACAAAAACTCCCATTTTATGCTATCTTCGCCTTTGAGAAATCCATCTCCGGATGCTGCAACGAATCAAAATCAAATGACAGGTTAGCCAATGAAGTGATGCAAGAGGTCGAGTGAAAACTACGGGTGCAATGAAGGGCAGTTCAAGAGAGTTGTGGTTTCACCTCAGCCATGAACTTCTTCAGAATCTCCTGTTTCTGCATCTCATCACTGGTTGGAAGGCCCATCTTCTTCTGTCTCTGATCAAACTACACAGAAGAATGAGGAAATTGAAACATCAGAAATCACAAAAACTAACAACGTCAAATTTTCACAACTACCAACCAGGAGGATGGACAAACACAACCAGATGCCATGTCAATTAAGCAACTATAAGAACCTAAACTCCGTTAATCAAGATGGAAGAACTAAGGACCAAAGCACCGTCAAGAATGGAAGAGGCACAGAAATTTACCATCATCTTTTCAACAGTTTGCCGCGTTTCAGCATCCAGATCAGATAGCTTGCTGTTTTCAGGTTCAACTTTCTGAGTATCAATTTCTGGATCTCCTTTCACCAAAGATTTCCACCAATCCATTTGGTCATGCTTTGTCAAAAGGATTGAGATGGTATTCTGGTCCTCTGGCGACAGTAAATGGTATATATGATGAGTTACTCACATTTATCTGACAGTTCTTGATGGGGTAACAAAATTGAAAACAATGCATCAAAAGAAAAATGCTCAATTCTTTATACTTCAGTTTTTGCAAAGAATTTTCAAATATTGTCTTTAGCCATAAAGATTATTCCATTAGTAAATTCAGTAACTGGTGTAGTTAGCATACCTATGCTCCAGTAACAATCATCAACCTTGACAGGCTTATAAGGCTCTCCCTGCGAGTATTTGAATACAGAGTGTTATGACAGAAAACTACCTGAACAAACCGAAGATAGTTCACCAGGGGACAATTCATAAAAGAACAGACACGTGAGCATGCAAACTTACCTCAATTATTGGGGGCAGACCCTTGAGTCCAACTTTTAGATGGTTTTTCTTTATGTCACATACAACAAATCTTGATTTTGTTCCAGAAGGGACTGGAACTTGTATATTAACCTCTTGCAAGGTCTGTGTCCAGGAATATTTCTCCAGATCAAGACCATTTCCCTTATTTGGAACTGCCCATTATAAACAAGAAGCAGCAAGAAAGAAGTAAGTAAAGAAAGCAATGGACACCTTTCCTTCAAACTTCATAGATATCAATAAGACAAATGTCCAACATGCTCATCTGCATTTAGCATGGAAGTCCTATTTATTTGAATCAATTCACTTAAATGGTTCATCAGCCAATTGGGTGCATATGCTCGCTTAAGCATGTAATTGAAAAATGCAAATCCTGTCATTCATTCCAAAGCTATATAGAACTACAAACTCAAAGCTAGAGCCTACCTACCCACCACGCATAGACTTGCATGAAGTCTTATATAAAACATACATCTGGATTGCAAGGAAAAAGGTTGCAGTTAAGTTAATTTATCAACAAGCTCCTATTACAATATCCATCCACCATTTTCATCAACTACAACACCTTCCTTGTAAACGGACACTTTCATCATCCCATGTAGTTCTCATCACATAAAATTTAAAACTTTATTCAAGATTTAACAAATTTCAAAAACAAAATGTCAAACTTTAAACCTTCCATGTTCAGCAAAATATCATTTAATTACAAACAAAAAAAATCACAATTGAATTAGTAACGGAAAATTAAGCAATTTCACAACCATCACCGCCAAGCAAATTCACAAAGAATAGAACTGAACAATCGACTACTTTAAAGAAGTTGAATTACAATACTTATCCAAAACAAATGGTTCAAAACCCTAGTCTTTTCTCCCTTCAATTCAATCATTGGCTTCCTATCCAAACATAGGAAAATACCATAGGAAAATATCAAAACTCATTACATTCACAACAGGAACAACCCTTCTCCTTCAAAATCTTAAACCCCATTAGAAAAATACCAAAAAGCTCAGACTTTACCCTCCCAACAATTCCAAATCTCCTACATTTCAATCTTTTACTACTTCAAAGAAAACAATACATAAATTTTTTTTACAAACTTTAACAGATAAACCAATAAAAAAAACCAAAACAAAAACAAGAAACGCAAAATTAAACAAAACCCATTTTTAATTTACCTCTCTTTGCACTCTGCTCTTTATTCTCTCCCTCCTGCACCTTCTCCTCATTTTCCTTCACCTCCTCCTTCTTCAACCTCTTGTTCTCCTCCTTCACCTTCGCTTCTTCCTCCGCCTTCTTCCTCTTCTTCTCCTCCACTGCCCTCTTCACCACAGCAAAGATCTCCTTCTCCGCCGTGTCCTTCTCAAGAAAATTACTCTCTTTCCCCAAGAAATCAAGAACCGTCTCCACAATCCTTATGGGGTTTTGTGGATTAAATGCTGCCGTAAACATCGGCGTCTTGGGAGAAGTACAGGATGGCGACGGTGATGATTTTTTGTCGTTTCGGTCTTCTTCGTAATCAGAAAGTATTGCCATTTTTGGGTTGTTTTTGCTCTCTTCAACCGAGTTGACTCGGTGAGTGTGAGTTGAGGAGTTCTCTCTCGTTCGAGGGTTTTTTTTAGAAGTGAAGATGGGAAAACCAGAAAGAGTGAGAAAACGAGTTCCGTCGAGGGTTATAGAACCTTTTCTTATTAATATTATGTGCTAAGATTTCATTTTCATCCCTCCACTTTATATCTTTATTTAAAGTAAGTTAATTTAAAAAGTTACAAGACTCAAATCTGGTTTGGACTGGTTTTAGATTCTGGTAGTGGTTATGATTTAAAATATATTTTTTTAGAAATATATTAAAATAATATATTTTTTAATTTTTAAAAATTATTTTTAAAATCAGCACATCAAAACGATCTAAAAATATAAAAAAATAAAATTTTTAATAATTATTTTTTGAATTTTAAAGGAACGCGGTTGAAACCACGTTCTCAAACGCGGTTGAAACCGCGTTCTCAAACACGGTTGAAACCTTTTTTTAGGTAACCTGTCAATATAAAATATTATTATTTTATTTTAAAAAAATTAATATAGTATTTTTTTAATTTTTTTCTTAGAAAATCTTATTAAAGTTTTAGTGAGATTGTGAATTAATAACTTCTCAAATTTATCAACCGGATTAATTTATAACTTAGTTTAAGACAATACTCAATCAAAACCAGTCTTGAGTAGGCAAGTGACGAGTTTAATAACAATTATTTAATTATTCTATTTAATTATGATGAGGGTGAGAGTTTAGATGATAAAACAGAAAGAATCAATTAGTTCAATTTAAAACAGACTATTTCATTTGATATAATGTATTAAATAAAGGTTCTATGTGGGATATATTTATTTTTAGCATAGCTAAAACTTTATAATATCCTTCTCGGTAAGTTTCAATCACCTTACTTAATTATAAAACTACATGGATCAATTAAAATTTAAATTAAGTTTCAATTACCTTACTTAATTATAAAATTACATGGATCATTTAAAATTTAAGAATTTAGCAAAAGCTTCTCTTAAGTTTTAAAAAATATTACAAAAACTCATTTTATAGTCAAAATGTTTTTAATACTTTTTTTATAATAATCCTAGCAGTAATTAGACTTTTAAAATGTTAAAATTCTTGGTAAAATACTTTTAATACTAATTCTAAATAATCCTCTCGTTCAAAATTCCTTCTGCTTCCGGCAATCCTCACCGGCAATTCTAATATATATGACTCAAGGTAAACTTAGAGTTTATTTAATATTATAATAGTAATTGCTTTTTAAAATATTTATTGTTTTGAAATATATAAACTATATCCAGGATCGATTTAGTTGCTTAATAAATATAGAAACGAGGTGTACTTAAACTTTGATATACTTGTGAAAATCTTATACAATTGTAATATTATAAAATCTCTTGTAAATATAATGTACTTCTTGTATATTTAAACAAATTATATTTGTATTTTTTTCTCACTTCTTCATACAGCAGATAATTTTTTATTAAAATTTATTTTATAAAAATAATTTTTTTTTGTTACACATTAACATAGTTTATTTTATAAAATCTTGTACAAGTTATTTATACAAGATGAAAAAAAAAAAAAAAATTGGACGGTTTTGATTGGACAGATGTCGGGTTTGGCCCAAACCAACAAATGCTCTATTGGATAATTTACGGGCCTAGCCTAACCGGATAGCTGCCTAATAGAGCAACTGGACAATGTGTTGGGCCCCAGCCCAAACAGCTGCCCAATCGGCAGCTGCACGACTTGTTGGGTCACATGGCTCAATCAGGTAAAGACTCTCATACTGGGCCAACAGGATAGAAAAAATAAAAAGCTGGCACGTCTACTAATTTCTAAGGACACAGGCACTGCCCTAGATACTCTTGTTATTTTCAAGATTATGTTAGTTTATGTGTTTTGTAATTTTTTTTTAAAAAATTAAAATTTTTAATTTGTTTTAATTTTTTTTTATGTGTTCAGATTGTTTTAATGTACTGATATTAAAAATATTTTTTAAATACATTTTTAAGTGAAGAAACATTTTGAAAAGCAACCATTATCACACTCTCAAATACTTCCTAAAAACTCGTTTGTTTTTGTGTTTTTAAAATATTTTCTTTTTAAAATATTATTTATTTATTTATTTAGTATTTTCATATCGTTTGATCCTCTAATATTAAAAATAAATTTAAAAATATATTATTTCAATATTTTCAAGTAAAAAAAAACCACCACCACAATACAAACATGATTTTCATCGGTTTAGAAGTCATTAGTGTAATACTAGCGTGTTTGAGAATGTGGTTGTAGTTGTTTTTCAAAGTATTTTTCACTCGGAAATGTATCAAAATAATATTTATTTATTTTTTAAAAATTATTTTTGACATCGGCGCATCAAAATGATCTAAAAATATAAAAAAATATTAATTTAAATTTTAAATTTTTTAAAAATACTTTTAAAATAAAAAAAACAAACAGAACTATACACAAATTATCACCTACATAAATGACCTGCTTACTGATTAGCTGCACAATTTCATAGGAAAGCATTGTCCTCCATGATTTCTCTTTCATAGAGAGAACGACTACAAATAGAGCACACAACAGGTCTGCAACCCTATTCTTTGTCGGTAAAACAGAAGTGTACAAAACACAACCGGAGTAATTTCGGTTTGAACCGGTTTGAAAGGAAAAAAACCAGATCCGAACCAAACTGAAATTAATCGGTTTGAACTGGTTTTCGGTTCGGTTCGGTTCCAAAACTAAAAAAAAATAAAATCAGTTTGGTTGTTTATTTTGGTCCAAAACCGGACCGAACCAAAAATGCTCAGCCCCATAAATACATGTGATATATGGTATATATATACACTCAAGAATCACCACAAGATATAAAACATGACTCAACAGATCTATACCTTCTTGAAAAATCATTTTCTTGCATTTTTCATTATTCTCCTCCCACACCTTGCCTTTTTTCACCAAATTAGATGTCGATGAATAAAAAACTTGTTTTTGCAGGAGAACGAGGAACAACCTAAGCTCATAAATATAAGCCCATCAAGTAGCCATGAAAAACCCAAATCCGTTTAAAGTTTTCATGAATTCGTCACCTTTCAGATTTTCACAAGCTTACAAGTAAGTTTATCTGTAAGCTTAACGAGTTCAGCTAAACTTAGGCGCAATCTCATGTCATCTATATAGCGAGTCTTGACACAAACTCATTATACCTTGATGAACAAGCTCTAACCACTCTTAGCAAATCGAGTTTCAAACGACTTCTATAAGACCTGACTCATTCAAGACTTCTTCTCCAGCCTTCTTTTCTAAGCTTTAGACGACGAGTGGACGTCCCTTTTAAGAACAAAAGAGCTCGATCGTTGATGCGATGTTGTGAGGGCCAGCGATTCCATGAACTTCTAACATTTAATTGCTCGTTAAGCTCAATTATACATATTGCTGCACAGGCATGGGAGCTTGTTCATTCCAAGATTGTGTCATGTATCTTCTTCTTTTGTAAGAGTTGCAAATTTGGGCTATCCGACATGGAAAAAAAACTGTAATTTGATGCTTTCGAACTTAAATTGATAACATGGAGCTTTTCTTTCTCTCCTGATAAATTATTTCACTAGGAAGCATCAAGTTCTCTTTCCACAACACTATCTTTAATGATCTCAAGAGACTTCTCTAGATCATCACAAAGTTTATGAGGATCAGGGATTACATCTGGATCAACTGCCAGGACAATCGTCATTTTCTTGCAATAGCTCTGGAAATGGATCGTCAATGCCTGCGCAGTGAGTTCATTATGAAGTTAATAATAATAATAAAAAAAACTATCCTTATATTGGAGTTGCTAGTGTAATTTGGAGCTACTTACATGAGGACTTCCATAAACACTTGGAGCAATGTAAGCCACTGGGTGTCCATAAAAGCTAATTTCTTCTAATGGACCAACCACATTTGAAAACGCCAGTGTAGTGTTGGAAATAACTCTTCGGGCTATAGCAGCAGATGCCTGTGGACATATGTCCATAAATAAATAAAAATTGAAACATAAAAACTAGTTAATTCCTGCTAAAAAAGAATAATATATATCTATTTACCTTGGCTCCGAATAGCTTGATCACTAAAATGGCACAGTGAAATGAGAATGTAGCTTCTAGTGATAGCTTCTTTCGATCAATCATGGCTTTGGCCCTGCGAAGGTGTTCTAATGGGTCATCTTGTAGACCGACGGTGAAAGGGAGGATGATGTATCCGATCCGATTACCCCATCCCCATTTGGGGTTATTGGATTCGTTAGCCATCAAATCAGCCAAAGTCTGCTTATGAGAAAAATAAGATAATTAAAACGAAAAAACAAAAGGGTTTTAGATTCTTGAACGTGGATCAAGCAAACCAAATACAAATTTGAATCATAGTTATTCAATTCGGTTTGATTTAGTGGATTGATTCGGCGAAATCTATCAAAATTCTGAGTCAATACAAAGAATTTCTAGATAAATTACGAGTATTTAAGAGTAAATTATGTTGCATTTGGGTGCTGAAAAACTATGTTACCATTCAGCTGTGACAAAGTATGGGTGCTTTTGTCGATGTTTTCTCTTGTAGTCTTAGAAGCATAGAAAATACACCTCCATTGTCTCTTATTTAAACAGAGTTGTTGGCAGGGAGTGAAAAGAGTTGATGCACTGACCTGGATTCCTGGCGTTGGTCTTACATTAACTAGGACAGATGCTCTAAGACGTATGCTCTTTGGGATATTATTTTTCTTCCCATTTTCTCCATCTTCAATCTCACTCTGATCACCTGCTAATTTAACGTCCACTTTTCAAGATGTTTACCGCTTATTTTTGCATCTGAAACTCAAAAATACTAGAGAACAGACCACTGCAGAACCTGTCACAACATTAAACTACTCTATCTACGAACATTTACCCTTCTAACATGATAGGACAAGGTTGCAGACCGGCTAATTCCTTGAAAAAAATGAGAATGAAACACTCACCATATTTTCGATTGAGGTATCGTGAAAGACCAGCCTGTGTTACTCCCATTATAGCATCATTGATGGTCTACTAAAATCCAAGAACAGAAGGAAAATTAACGTAGTTTTGGCTATAAATTTTAGGCCAATAAGATGTTGGAAAAAGGGAAAAAAAAAATACTGCCTACCATGTTCATTGCATTCTTCACAAGCTTGATGTCATCCAAGCTAACTGTCCGATGTACAAACCTCTTGGGCTTTAGCTCAACCCCGGATGCACCTTTAAGAGGAGTCTTCGTGTCTTCCAAAAATAACATTGTTGCCACAAACAAAACCGAATCAACCAAAGTGTTCCAAATCATTCTCAACACGGTCCACATGGCAAAAAACAACCCCCAAAATCCCCCTGAAAAATGAGATCCGGCCCGTTGTTGCACCGGAATACTAGGCAACGCATCCGGGTCGGACGTTTTTCGGGTGCAAGCTAGAAGAAGAGAGATTAGTGATGCACCATCACCAAGGGAATGGTGGATCCTGAAAACTGCAATAGCTTCAGCATCCAATGTTTTGACATTGAGGATGTGCATTTCCCATAATGGTTTTGAGAGGTCCAGAGGAACGGTGCTAAGGTTCGAGATATAGTCTTCAACAAATTGGTCAGGTGAGTTCATATTTGGATCCAGATTTGGCACAGTAACATGATTTTCTACATTCACTTTAGTACTTTCCCATTTCGATTTCGAGCCACACTTGTTATCATCAATCACCTTTAGTTTCACATTGAAAGAAGAAGAAATATCAACACAAAGATCAATATTTGAAGTTTTGAACAGAGTAGCACAAATAGTCAACGTTAACTTAGCTGAAACTATCTGAAAGATGAGAAGACGTTATGTCATGGAAAAAAAAAAATAGCTGGAAAGGAACTAAAAAAGAGCCTAACCTAAGTTGGAGGGCAATTTGTCGTAGTAATTCTTGACCAGAAGACATTTGAATCTAGTGCAGTTAAACCATCAATTCTACTCTCATCAACTTCTTTTTGGCGTGAGCATGGATGATCTATCTATGATATCCCATATCCTATGTTGATGGGCTATAAAAAAAAATTGAATACGCTATGGGAAATATGACTTTCTTGCAATTCTTTGAATTTTTCTCTTAGTCAGTTGACAATTTCGTAAGTATATGGATTGCGAATTAGCCACCAGCGAACGAGTCGTAACGGCGGGTCAAATTATTTGAAATGAAGAATTTGCATCCCAAAAGGAAAAAAAAGGGCAGAAACACAGATAAATTTCAAATCCATGTTGCAGATGAATCAAGCAAACACAGGAAACAACAACTTTAAGAGTAGAACAAGAATAACCAAGAAGAAGATCAAACCACAGAAAAGACTGCAAGTAGCACATGAAACGACATGGTATATAAATCTTACTAGCTTTTTGGAGAAACGAGGATGCTTCATCAAAGTCTGCTTCAACCCCATCTTGATAACACCAGGATTGATACTAGTCTTGCATCCAATAGCTGTGAGAATAGTACAGTTGAACTGCGGTGCATGAAACAAACGAGCTGCTGGACTAAGTGGTTCTTGGGAGCTGGTTGATTCCTTGGAATCTGCCATCTCCTTTTCTTCATCGGTTTCCCATTTCTTTGTAGCTGTCTCTGTTTTAACAGGCTCAAGAACAGGGGAGACTAGAGTTTCCTGGTACGAGGCTTTTCTAGATGACTGCATAGCCCAAAACCTTGTTCAAAGGAGAAATGGAATTTTGGTGATGACCGGTTTTCAGGCCTTGTTTTTCTGGCTCAATGCTTAATTTGACCTTGAAGTTTTACTTCCTTATATACAAATATTTGAAACAAGTTGGAGAATGTCCCATTTCTCCAAAAGGAAAAGGGACTTAATATATTTAATACAGAAGCAAGGCCTTGATGTGCAGTATTTTAACATCTTACAGATGTGCTGTGTGCTCTGGTTGACCAAAATTTCCAGCTTAACCATGTGAATTGTGACAATTTTTGAAAAAAAAATTAATTTTGTTTGATTCCCAAGTCACTCCTCACTACCTCTCAGTATTTTATTGCCAGTCCAACTGATTATTTTAATGTTATTTGATTCTATATATTAACAATTAACAAAAAAAAAAAAAAAGCTTTTGTATGTATCTGAGAAATGTGTTTCTCTCATTGCTTATGTATTTTAATGGGTTTTTAGCTATGTGATGACATCCCACAATTAAATTAAATCATTAAAAAAAAAAACTAAGAGCTCATGTTTTTAATGTGGAGTGTGAATGACTCACACGATATTTCTCTTCGGGTTCTTATCTTTCTTTTCATGAAAATTGCTCTTTCTTTTCTTTATGTATGTGTTTCTCTCGGTAGTTGTGTATTTTATTAGGTCTTTAGATATAAAATAACAACCTATATTAAAATTTAATCATTAAATTTTTTTTTAAGAGCTCATGTTTTTCATGTGGAGTGTGATTGACTCACACGATATTTCTCTTTTGGTTCTTATCTTTCTTTTCATGAAAATTGCTCTCTTTTCTTTATGTACGTGTTTTTCTCAGTAGTTGTGTATTTTATTATGTCTTTGGATATAAAATGACAACCTACAATTAAATTAAATCATTAAAAAAAACTAAGAGCCCATGTTTTTAATGTGAAGTGTGATTGAGTCGGACAATATTTCTCTTCGATTTCTTATTTTTCTTTTCATGAAAATTGCTCTCTTTTCTCTATGTACATGGCTTTTTTTTTCTACCACTTCTCATTCTTTTTTTTTACTTTCTTACAATTAACATCATATCTTTCAATTCACCGACCTCTTTTTGAGAACAAAGCTGATAGAAGTGAGAGGATGAGCACAAAACAGATAAAAGATGGGAAAGGAGAAGATGAACTTGCAGAGAGAGGGGGCTAGTGGTGGTGTTTAGTTCTCCCCATTCATTTTCTTGATTTATTTTGCAGGTTTTCTACAGCATATTCAAGTATGCATGTTGGAAAGCTATTGACAAAGCATGCGAAATTTAGGATAAATTAAATCACTGGAAAGTAAATTTGGGCAAGGCTCTTAGATATAGTTATGGAAAAAAAGCTTTGATTATTTATCTTTTTCATCTATTTTTAAAGAATTCACCATAACATTATTCAATAAAAAAGAATTAGCTAATGTTATTTCTTAAAGAATGTAAAAAAAAAATAAAAAAATAAAAACTCAGCCCTAGAACGTGATTTAAGAAAACCAGGAGCACAAAAATACGCCTTCTAGTTAGCTTCAAAATGCAACATTACAAATTATATTTATATTTACATCGATGTGATCATCATTTTCATCGTCCAAAACATGATAAAGAAATTTTAAATGCTAGAGATTGTATGCATGCATTGCATATCAATCATTAAAAACAATAATATTTGAAGTTTAAGGAAAAGGTTAAATATTTTCTTCATATTTCTCATTACCATTACATTTTTCTTACTATCTATATAAATATTGATATTGTCTTGACAGATGGCCGTACGGGGGTGTAGCTCATATGGTAGAGCGCTCGCTTCGCATGCGAGAGGCACGGGGTTCGATTCCCCGCACCTCCAAGTTTTTCATTTTTTGAACTTTATTACCCAGATGGTTTGCCCTTTAATTTTTATTTTGAACAACTTTGTTTAAAAGACAAGTCCAAATTTCCTAGCATAAAGCTTGATTTAGTGCGCTACAGTTTCATATGTGTTTTTGAATTTTTTTTTTTTAGTATTTTTATATGCTGATATTAAAAATAATAAAAAAATATTTTAATATATTTTTAAATGGAAAATAACTATTACCACATTTATAAATACCTTTTTAAGCAATGTTTTACACTTTATTACATTCAATAATAAAAAACATAATAATAACTAAATAAAATCTAGTTGATTCAATTATGTTATTAGTTGTT
>Ga0307509_10006084_pt1 | contig 16424 bp, 22 predicted proteins | sample 10_EM_MG_FD_202245 | JGI IMG/M metagenome (GOLD analysis project Ga0307509, IMG submission 202245) | Populus trichocarpa ectomycorrhiza microbial communities from riparian zone in the Pacific Northwest, United States - 10_EM | ecosystem: Host-associated > Plants > Roots > Unclassified | place... | reverse complement strand
ACATCGCGTGAGCCGATCGGGTTGGATCTCCATCAGAGCCTATGGAAACAAACCTCCGACATCGCCCCAACTAACCGTGGATTTCTGCAGGTTGACGTCCCGAAGCGAGAGCGGGACAAAATCCTCTTGAGCCGTGGCGAAGTCCCGATGCGTCAGTCTCGGCTGGGGCAGAGGGGAGCGGTCAACACCACAGACAATTGAGAACTCTGGCTCACACTTACGGCTGCGTAGTCCAGAAGCCCTCCGGCATCACTAAGCGAGCGTTCCGCCGCGTTATGCACAGCCCTGGAGACCAGATCTTTCAGATCCAGTGCAGCATAACCCTCCGTCAGAGTTGCCAATGCTGCGTAGTTTAACGATTCATCCTTGGTTAGGTCAGAAGCCACCATCCGTTGCTCCACGAAGTGGAACAATATCTCTTTTCTTGCTTCCTTGGTTGGGGGCAGCACGTTGATTGTATCCTCGAAGACATGTAGTTGTTTGAGGAGCGGGTGGATGGTGGCGGAGTTTTTTGCAGTAGCGATCATCACGACGCCCCTGAAGTTCGTGGGAATTGACCTGAAGGTTGTGGCATACACCCCTATGAAGGTCTCGACGATGTGCCTTGTCCTCGTTGAGTCGGTATTCTTTCGGGGGGAGGGATGGTTAAAGAGCTGCATTCGCCGTTCGGTACCCTCTACTTACCTCTACCTGCGGTGGCATCAGTTGGTCGATATTATCGAAGATCATAATCGAGGGTTGGTGCCACCTCGCCTTCGTGAGCCAGTGTGTAAAGAGTTCTCGGAGTCTGGGTACTGTCTTTTCGGTGAACTGGGAAAGGTCAACGGATAACGTGTCTGAGGCGGCGGAGGCGTCGAAGTTAATAACAATTGTGGACCAACTGCAAAATAGGCCCTACATGTTCTAACGTTTCGGTTGTTCTCCATGTTTTTTGCGACGGTTTTCGCGATGGAGGTCTTTCCTGCCCCGGACCTGCCAGTAATTAGAAGCGCAGAAACTCCATCCTAATGTCAATAACCGGTGAACAAAACTACCTCCGGGGATGCGACTCACTGCCTTCAACAAATTTCGTTTGACTGTGGGAGATGAATTTAACTTCGACAAATGTGTTGCACTTCATAACGGCATCAGTCAGGCCGGGGAGCGCCTTGACCGGTGGTTGACTAGGAAACTCTGAATGTGTTGGATTGTCTGATAGGAGTAACTTACCCAAGCATAGGAACACCGTCAGGGGGGGCGCCTTCCTCAGCTGTTGGGAATTCGGCATCTTGATCCACATCGACGCTTAAGGAAGGGTTGTCATATCTGAGACTCCCTCAAGACGTGATTGCTCACTGAACAATGTCGAACTCTTCGGCTCCATTGACCGGGCTCGCGAATACGATATGTTTATTGGGTATGTTGTAGGAAGACACAAGGATGACGAATCCATCGGATATTGTTTGTTCTTCCGCCCTCTCTTTTACGTTTTTGGAGTTCAGGACTTTGGTAGTCGTCGGCACGGGAGGGGAGTCTGCAGATTTCTGTTCCACAGGCGCTCCGGGATCAGATGGGGGTGGAATTCTCGATACTCGGGCGGGATGCAAGAGGATTTCTGTCGCGTCACCCATCCGGGAAGGTGTCCTTCCGGTCAGTTCTGTGAACACGAGTTGGGATACGACCGCTAGGGGGAGATCTGAGGAGACAGTGAAGGCTGGGGATGGGAATAGTCGAAATGGTAGTACTCGAAGGAGCATGGCCTTCGTTTGCCTTGGTTTCTCTGTCGGCGTGTTGCTATCGGAGATAACAGTGGGATTCTTGACGTCTTTTCGAACGTTCGACCTTGTCTTTGGAGCTACGGAGACCTCGGTGTCGGTCGCGAGCAGGAGAGGTCTACCATTTTCAGACCCGTTTAGGGAGACTTGAAGACATCAGCCTCCGTCTTCGCTTGGCCGGGTACCGTCTTACCTACTCGCAGTCTGACTCTGGTGCGTCCCAGTACCCAGACGTCGATTTCTTGGCCAATGTTTGCAACCCTGACCTGAGAAATCAGGTTCGACTCTACATGGGAAGCGTGTGATTCCTGAAACAGATGGTCGGTCAACTCGGTTTAGCATTTCCTAAGATAGACCCACGAGAATCTCCCAGTCATCTGCAGTCAGTGGTTCAGTCCCGATGGACTTTGCATATCCGAGATCGTGCAAAAGACCGATTTCTACCTTTAGAAAAAGTTGTGACGCTGAGGGTCCAGGGTGTCTGGACTAGTACGTACAACATCGCCAGGGCCAAAACCAATGCCCTGGGCGAATTGAGGGTCGATTTCCAGGGTCTCGATACCCTTTTCGGCAGATGAAGGAGAGCTAAAATGGGCAAGCGACGAAGCCGAGGCCATCCCGGTCCATCCGACAAATCCCTCGACGTTCTTTTCGGGTAATGTCAGCTGTATTGCGATGCCCTGGGGCCTCTGCGCGGTGTAAAAACATTACTGGATGAAACGGGAGACGAGTACGGATACTTACTGCATTGCGCTGGAGTAGAGGGCCGTATATTGAGATCGGAAGGTTGACCAGAGAGGACCGCAGCGGCACGAAGTGTATCTTAACATGACGTGGCATGTTATCACACGAGATCTCTCAGACCGGGTGGGTATAGATCGAGGTCAGAGGATGTAACGGGCACCCGATCAGGCGAGGGTCAGAATGCCGGCTTTACAGTGGATATCTGAGGCGAACAAGAGCGTGTTTGTGAGCTGCCAACTTACCCGCGTAGATTGAATCGATACACCGAGTGCCGCCCGCGTATAATTAAGAGCGGAACTTGAAGGGTGTTTGTAATCCTCGCCACGTGTCGGCGTAACAGAGCCGTGACCGGGTTTCGAGGATTCCGCTTGACTTATTTCTTGCACACCGCCTCTTTGGCCTTCACGTTCGACAACGACGGCAACGACGACGGCGGTTGCTTTCAGCTTCGAAGAGCTAACCTTCCCTTATTTTATTCCCCGCGCCCTTTCTTCCATTCCTCTCGACGCCCAGTGCTCATCCCCAGCCACTCTGCTGCGCACGACGTTACTCGGCTGTGGTCTGTAAATCGTCCGACGCAACTTCTTCCCAATCGACGCATCGCAGATGTCATCCTCTAACCCTGTACGTCCACCAGAGGCTCGATTGCACACATGGGGGTAGACTGAATGCGCTCTTGCCTGGTTGCAGATCCGAAGAAAGCTCGTCATTGTCGGCGACGGTCAGCCCTCCGCAATCGCTCAGCGGCCACATTCTAAACCCCAGCTATAGGTGCCTGTGGCAAGACCTCCCTACTTTGTTCGTTTGCCCTCGGAGAGTTTCCCAAAGAATATGTGAGTCTCCACCCCCAACTCCACTTGCTCCCGCTCACAGTCTCCGAAGCAACCCAGTCAGTACCCACCCGGTTCCCCATCACCAGATCATTCTGAACCTTCCTGAACGCAGCTATTTTTGAAAATTACGTCGCTGAGATCAGGCTCGACGGCAAACCTGTGCAGTTGGCGCTTTGGGATACTGCGTGGGTACCAGAATGTTGCCGGATGACCAACCTTGCTGATTCAATTTCGATGCCAGTGGCCAGGAGGAGTATGAGGTAGTTAATAAATCCCGAATTAAGATTCCGGGATGGCCTGCCTGACCCAATGTCTCCTTATCCAGGGACTCCGTCCGCTCTCGTATGCGAAGTCACACGTCATTCTGATCGCCTTCTCGATTGACACACCAGATTCTCTGGAGAACGTGACGGTCAAGGTACCTTAGCCCAACCCTCTAGCTCTTGGGTCACTCACACTTCTCCGCAGTGGATTGAAGAGGTGAGGTCCATTTGCGGTCCCGTCATTCCGATCATCCTTGTCGGATGCAAATCGGACCTTCGGCCTGCGCAGGATCATCCAGACTACTTGAACTACGTGACACGAGCGCAGGCCGAGCGTGTCGCTCACGATATCGGCGCTCGGGACTACAAAGAGTGCAGCGCCCTCCGCATCGAAGGCGTTGATGATGTCTTTGAGGCCGCCACCCGAGCCAGCATGCTGATGCGTGACGGCGCTCCGAGTAGTTCCCACCATCGCAGAAAGAGCAGCAGCGGTATGAAAAGTGGCATGGATGATGGTAGGCACTCGAGCGGCTGCTCCTGTGTCATCTGTTAAACGCATGCGATTATTGTAATCACCTGGACTGTTTCGTTGTACCTGATGCACTCACCTCTTGCATCTGTTCCCCTTTCGAAGCTCTCCTTGAAGGAGGAGGGCTATTTACCTCGCCCTTGCTACAATGCCGTCTGTAACTACCTTCAACGGACTATTCCCACCCGCCCATGACCACACCCGCCCCAATTCCTTCTATTTTCCCTTTCAGCTCACCCACTGTGTCCTATATCTAACTCCCCTTTCCCTGCCCAACTAGTGGGCTATGCTTCCTTTAGAGTAATGCACTCGACGTGGGTACTGTTTTCTCCCCTTCACACGCCCCCTCCACGAATTGCGCTGATACGGTTTTTTTTGCTCTTCTCTCAATTATAGCCCAGTAGTCGTCAGATAATATACACGCAGATTCTTGTGCAGGCATTGGCGGATAATGGATATCCCCCTCTGCTCGGTTCCGGTTTCTACCGGCACGGGCTGGTGGCTGCCTCCCCCCCCCACAAGGGAGGGTTACCTCCAACGTAGAAAAGCCACAAAAGTTGCCTCGCTCACGGCTTCTCTGCAATTTGGGTGCTTCCGGGAAATGGGGACAGCGGCCCCACATGAAGTTTGACCCTCGGCTTTGTCAAGAATATATGTCCATTCGGAGACGCCAGGCGCCACCGAACACCCCGCTAGTGGCCAGCTTAGTCCCTACACGTGGGTACACGTCAATTTCGCTCCTGCGGCCACGCGCGCACCGCGTCCTTGGGGTTCCATACTTACTGAACGTATTTGCATGAGAGTGTGGGCATCCGTGGGAAGATACGGCATCAGCAGGCGCTGGTCGCTTCGGCTCCGGGTCCGGCAACCGGCTCCAACCTTTGATCGAGGCCGGAATTCCCACACCCGGCAACCACCGGACCGCTGTACAGTTCATCACACTTGAGCATCGCTCGCTGAGTGGCTGACATCACCATCATCTCAACGATATCCACGCCTTGAAAAATCCATTGGCACTCAGGTCAGTACCGTGTCCTCGCGCCTACTGGAGGTTTCTGATAGTCCTACTACGAGAAGAGGCCAATCGGGAGGCACATTTGCACCTTCTCACGACTCAGATAGTGAGCCGGGAACCTGTCCACAACCATACGATCATGTTAACGCGTTCGCAAGTAGAAACCGATCCACAATGGGTGCTACTCGTGCGCAGAAGGAGCTATACTTTAATCGCCTCAAGGAGCTTATTGCCAAATTCCGTACGTCCATGGGTCTTGGTTCTCGCAGTGTCTAAGCCTGTGCTCCCCCCAGCTTCCATCTTCATAGTCAACGTCGACAATGTCGGCTCCAACCAGATGCATCAGATTCGCGTTGCCCTTCGTGGCAAGGGTATCGTCGTAATGGGCAAGAACACCATGGTCCGACGTGCTTTACGCTCGATCCTGAGTGAATTCCCCCAGTTCGAACGTCTCCTCCCCCACGTCAGGGGCAACATCGGATTCGTCTTCACCTCCGGTGATTTGAAGGACATCAGGGACCTCATTATTGAGAACAAGGTAGCTGCCCCCGCTAGGGCTGGTGCATTCGCTCCTCGAGATGTCGTTGTCCCTGCCGGAAACACTGGAATGGAGCCCGGAAAAACATCCTTCTTCCAGGCTTTGGGTATCCCCACCAAGATTGCCAGGGGAACCATCGAAATCGTCTCCGACGTGAAGGTCGTCACCGCCGGTACCAGGGTCGGCCCATCCGAAGCCGCGCTTTTGAACATGTTGAACATCTCCCCGTTCACATACGGTATGACCGTCGTTCAAATCTTCGACTCCGGAAACGCCTTTACCCCCGACGTTTTGGATGTCACCGACACCGAGTTGATTGACCGATTCTTGTCCGGTATCAAGACCATCGCCGCGATCTCCTTGGCTCTTTCTTACCCAACCGTCGTTTCCGTTTCCCACTCGCTCGTCAACGCCTACAAGAATCTCATTGCCGTGTCCCTTGCCACCGAGTACACTTTCGAGGGCTCAGAAAAGGTGAAGGAGTACTTGGCCAACCCCGAGGCATTCGCCGTTGCTGCCGCCCCCACTGCGGTTGTCGAGGAAACTACCGCTGCCCCAGCGGAGGAGGAGAAGAAAGAAGATGAAGAAGATGACGAAGAAGGCGGGGTGAGACTTTTCCACTCAATTCTTGGTGAACATGATCTGAAATTTCTGACTTGCAGCTGTTTGGACTGTTCGACGATTAAACCATTTTTTACACTGTTGTACTGCGTTAGCCTGTATCCAAAAGCGTGCTGTCCAGCCCATGTGCGTCGAACGTGCGAGGCTCTGTGAGAAAAGGCTCGACGTTGAGAAGTGAGCGGGGACGTAAAAGGATTGCAAGTACCGACCCGCTGATTGACGCCGGCTCAAGTGTCTTGACTGAAAACGGTCGCCTCATCTTGTCCGCACTTCCCGCCCACGACCCCGAAAGCACCGTCCCCCTCCCCCTCTCGGCCACAAGTCGCGCTGTGCACGCCATGAAGCGGACGACGAGCACCTCGCGCACGCCGCCCTCCCCCACCACGACCACCTATTCGGGAATCTCCAGTTATCAGACCAGCACGTTCCAGCCGAGGAGCCCGCCAAACCAAAGTGCTAATTACCCCCCTTTGGACTCCATCCTAATCGCCAAAGCCCACTTTGACGAGCTGCACAGATACCTCGCTTCTTATCTTGCTAAAGGTGTGTGTTTCATGCTCGTTCGTCGGCCGTGCACCATCCGGGGCATCCGTCCTCGTCAATATCACCTGGGTTGGGCCCTCCCTCCTCCACCGGGATTACTGTCGGCCCAACGTCAGGTGGTACTAATCACCAACGTTTGAACCGAGCTGGCCGAATCCGTGTCCTGCACAAGTCTTACCCTTTCCCCCTTTCAGAACCTGCAAACTCTCGAACATCGGCACGACAGAAACTCACTCGCCTCACACGCCAACAGTTTCAAGAACTCTCGACCGACGTGTATGATGAATTGCTGCGAAGGACCAATAATTCAGCGGAGAACGAAGGTTAGGCGAAGCGCTATGCTCTCCTAACTTATCAGACCGCTCATCACCTTCCCCCTAATACTATCAGTCCCTTTTTTGCCCGTTTGCGAAGATTTCCATCCCAAACGAAATCAGGCTCGTCAAAAATTAGCCACACTCCCCGCCTCCCGCTTTAAGGATCTCTCCAGCGACGTCTTCTATGAACTGTCTCGACGATATCCAGAATTCAAGGAACAAGTGTGTCCACTCCTCCTGACTTCCCCTTCCCCTTCCTCACGCACAACTCTCAGGCTGGTATTCAGGACAGGCCCTACGATGAACACGTGCCGCAGGAGCAACCAGGAATATCGGATCCTCCCCCAATGCCACAGTTAAACGGCTTTAAACAAGGCATGGAGAAGCCATTTTACAGCGACCGTCGTCAACCCAGCGAGGCCAGTCTCGACAACACCGTCACCGGTCGATCAGAAACCACTTCACCTTCACGTCGGAAGCCATCCCAAGACGGCTTCAATCTCAAACAGGGGCGACACCGAAACCTCCGTTCCCAGGATACCACTGGTCGAAGATCCGAAGACCGACAGGATAGGGAATTTCTTATGCATCGCCCCACCGGGTCCATCAGCGAGTCGACCACGAGCAATGGGAACGCTCAGAGTGCCACGAGTGGAGTGATCATCCCAAACAAGAGCACTATCGCCGAGGAGGAAATCGAAGTCCCATATGGTCGCCAAATCCGGGACAGCACGAGCACTGCGATGCTGGACGATGGAAATACGGATGGAGAGCTGGAGTCATCGCCTCTGGTTGGTGGCTTGAACGGTCTGAGCGCGCGTTTGAAACAGGTGGACGATGGGGACAGCTCTCCGATAAGAAACGGAGTTCCTAGTACTGGGGAGGACTACTTCGACCGTGTGGCCCTTGGAAGGACCTCAGTTACATCTGATAGGTCCGCATCCAGGATTCCTGGCGAAGAGGAGGAGAGGATCAGGAGAGAGTACGAGTACAAGATCGCCACGATGCAGAACAAGATTGCTGGCTTGGAGAGGGATTTGGAAGATGCCGGTGAGAAGGGGAGGAGCAATGCGAACGGGAATGCGAGGGCGGCTCAATTGGAACAAGAATTGAATGAATTCAGAATGGTGTGTCCCCATTTGGTCTCGACTCCACCTTGTTTGTCCACTTAGGTCCCTGCAGCGAGCGGAGGAGCAAGCCAATGTCATGCGTGCTCTACAGAAGGAGTTGGAGGAGCTACGAGAGGACAGAGCCCGGGATCGTGATAGGGAGCACAGGCGTCAGCAGGAACATGAGGAAGAGTTGCAGATACTTCGAGATCGCTGCGAGACTTTGGAATCGGAGAGAGCCAATGGTGGGGGCGGGGTGAGTCCATTGCTATCCCCCGACTTTCCAATTTCTCACAAATTTATCAAGGCCGATCCTCAGCTCCTCAGACAATTACAGTCTGACATGCAGGGGCTCATGGAGGAGCTCACGGAGTTGTCACGGCGCAATGACGAACTGATGACTGCCAAGGACGCCGATCTCGCTGTCATCCATGACCTCGACGCTCAGTGTAAGGACTACAAACGGAAGTACGAGGTAGCGAAGACAGAGTTAAGGGGTCTCAAAGGTTCGTGTTCACTGGGTCCGATAACTAGAATTGGTTTGTTGAAGGTATCCATTCACGTAGCGACGTCTCAGCTGTTCCTCCAGCCCCCGAAGACAGACGACAACCTCCCCATGTCCCCGGATGGAGCGGTATTGGATATCCACGTCACCGCGTTTGTCTCCGCGGTCGATAGCCTATTGACCGCGGGGAGGAGTAACTCCCCAACACGTGTCCTCGCTCCCATGAAAGCGGTCGTCAACGCAGTTACCGCCATCACGGACGACCTGAGGCAATTTGAACGAAGGTCCCGGTCGGATGAGGTCGATCTCGATGCTCTGCGGTCCCTGAGGGATCGAGCCGAAGCGACCCTTAGCAACCTCGTTGTTGCTACGAAGAGCCACGCCACGGGTGCTGGCATGTCCCCTGTCAGCCTTCTCGATGCTGCCGCTAGCCATGTGTCATCGACAATTACGGAGATCGCGAAGATTGCCTTTATCAGAAGAGCCACCCCAGCAGAACAAGAGCAGTTTCACGCGATGCAACCTGCCACCAACGGACACGCTCCTGGGATGAGATCCGCAGAAGAGGTCCCTTCCCTTCCGCGCGGTGCACCATCAACTGGGACTACGCCACTGAAGAATGGAACTGGTGACTCTATCTCTAGGATTTTTTTTGGCAGAAAGGGGATGAGAGGCTGGACAGGAGATGATGAAGGGGAGAGGAGAGGGTTATCCGACCGGTCGAACAGCTCAGACGGTAGTTCGCCCCCGCCAATTTTCGATCGGCAAATGAATGGGGTGATGAGCGATGACTCGGCAGCTCAGGAAGCACCAGAGGACGCGTGGAATGAATTGAAGGTGCAATATTTTTACGTCCTCGATGGTTTTGTGGTTCACTGACCTTTCTCGCGGCCAGCCTTACCTCGATGCACAGTCGGACGCCATAGTGGTGGCAATCCAGAACGTCTTCAACGGGATCCGTAGCCCGACTCCTCCACCCACTCTTAGCGAGAACATCACACAGATCATCACGATCGTCGCGAGCATTGTCGCTGTCTGTAAAGATAACCTCCCCCCTAGTTCTGTGCAACAGGGCAGGGAGCATCTGAAACAGCTCAGCGATAACGCGAACAAGTTAAGCGAGCTTCAGGCGGGACCCCCTGATACGATCATGAAGGAGTCGAGACAGGTGGCGAAGTCGATCTTCGCAATCGCCAATCTCATGAAGAGTCTGGGGAAGATGACGTGAGGTTGGTTTCAACTTGCGTGGTTGAGAACCGGAAAGCTGGGCTTTCCGTTGATGATTCCCTTTTCAGTCAGTTTGGTTTCCGCCTTTTTTTCGCGCCCCCGGTGGTACAGTAATTATGAACTATAGTCTATTGAATCATGGAGTATGCATGCCTGTCCTCTGGAAGGACCTCTTATCACGCTGCGCGAGTCTCCTGAAGCGACGTGAAGTGGTAAAGCGAGCCCCTCTTCTCCCAGTCCATACGCTATCTGATACCTGAAACAGTGACGGGAGGCGGTCTCGCATCTGTGGGTTGATGCGGCTAATGCAGTGGCATCGCGGCGTCGTGCCCCTCCCGCCCGTTAAAGTTGTGGTTTGGGAGCCCGCGAACACCGTCAAAGGCGGTATTTATGGAAGTCCCCCATCTGATTGCATTCTCCACCCTCTGACCAGTGCTCTGATATCCCATACCCTGTCGGTTCCCAAGCCAGCATCCCTGATGATCGCACGCGGCTGCCTTTCTACGTTTCGAACGCCCGGGTTCCGTACTCCACGCGCCGGTTGCTCCGCCGTTATACGTTGTTTCCCTCGACCATGAAGATGATCCCGTGGTTATGACTTTTGGCGATCCCGGTGCTGTTGTCGGCTGGAGCCGTTGGAAGGACGAGGGTGGCGGAGAAACTTGTGGGTGGGTCAGAAACGATGCGGACCGACCCCTTCCACGTAGAGGCTGAGGAAGCAACAACAGCAGGCATGAAATAGCAGGATGGAATCTCGACTTCATAAATTCCCTTTGACCTGCCACAATTCCGCACCGGTGTGCTTGCGAGGGTCTAATGGGGTCCAAGTTTGAAGCGGAAGGTGGCCGCGTTCTCGAATTCACGGTGATTGCAAGCACGTTCGAAGGATAGACCACGTCACCCCGACTCCATTCCCTGTGTCTGCTTTCGTTGTCGGAAAGGCTTCAGGATACCTGACGGTTGACCGTTCCTGCCCGAACCTCACTATCCCGGCGGGCACCACCCTCCTGTTTCTCAGTTCTTATCCGGAAATCAAAGAATATCTATCGTGTATCGCGGAGCACCTCCTCAATATCCCTAAGTTCGTTACGCGTGTCCGTCCCCTGCTGGCGAGTCTGGACTTGGCTTCCGGGTGTAACTTGAGGTTACCAAGTAGGGCGTGGGTGGGATGGCTATTCCACAAGTGAAAGGATTGCGAGGAGGTTGAGAGGCACCCTTGAATTCAGACCCTCCCCTACCCTTCAAGGCCTGACACCAAGGCTGGCTAAGCCGTGGACATAATGCGCATTTGTTCAAAGATCAGTAACTACAGAGAATACATGGTAGGAATGATGAAGCCGGCGGGCTGGGGGCGAAGGAAAGTTTGTCAACCTGCGAGGGTCGTAAAAAGCCCGGGTCAACACAGCCCCGCCTCATACCCCGATATAACCCTACCATAACCCTTCCGAGGCAACCACCAGTGGCGCCTACCCATCTATGCCCGCCTTTGCTCACTGTGTAAGCGCACCTTCGCTGCGGGTGGATCCAATGGGCCCGTCGCTTTTCGCTTTTCCAATGGGTTCGGAGTTGTTTCGACGTAGTCGGATTGGCATGCCGGTACAATCAACCCATCTGGTGCTCCCTGCAATACATTCACAGTATCCTCGTCCAGATGTGCACCTTGCGGCAGATGCAATCTTATAGTGGAGGGGTCGACCGTCGACGTTTTAGGAAAATCCCAAATCTCGATTTGGGCGGCCACTTTCGCGAGCTCCTCGAGACATAGGTGGAAAGACTCCACGTTTTGAAGGATGATCGAACCGTCGAATGATTCCTCGTATTCCCGATAGACTCTGACCAGCTCTTCCCGAAACACCTCCAGGATTTCGAAAAGAGGGTGGAGAATGCGGGGAAGCGACCCCTTCAAGGTCAGGAAAACCCCAGGGACCAAAATCGTGTGTTCCCGATCAGTCTTGTCATCAAATATCCGTAATACGGAGGACTCTCGCGACTGAGTGAGCTGATCCAATTCCTCCGAATTGAGGGACTTGGGCTGGCATCTGAAGAGGACCCACGTTGCTATCCACCATACGGATTCGTAATCGTGGAGAGGTGTGTACAAGAAGGTGCGTCGCGGTGCGACCTTTCTTCCGACCCGCCGTGGGTCAGGTGACGTCCGGTTCAGCAGGTCTCTCAGCTTCTGAGCCGTGTCGTTTCCTGTTGTGTCACCGTAATCGCAGTCGTGGGGCAGGAACATGTAAATCGTCGCCCTGACTTCCACCGCCGTGAAATGTCGTGTTCCCTAGGGGTAGATGAACGGGTGTATAAAACCAACCAAACCATGGCACCCACCACTAGATGTTCGACCAATCGAGGGGACGGCGGGTTCTGAGTTCGCAGAGTCAATTCACTTAGTTTGTCCGCATCGCGTTCTCTTGCGAACTCCAGGTCTGAGATCTTCACTCCTCCCTCGGCATCGATGATGTTTCCAGGGCTGACGTCCCCGTGGACAAACTTGGATGTGTGCAAAGAGTATAGGGCTACCGAAATGGTGTTGAGTATTTGAAACAACGCTACACGAACGACTCACCCTTTGTCACCTCGTTCAGATCCAGGTACGCCTTTTGAAGCGATGTGATGTGGTAGAATGAATCCCCCCTTTCCTCGTATACGATCTGATACCTGAAACGGGGGCGGGGAGGTTCCTTTGGTTCCATGGGCTGACGAGACCAGGGCAGCGGTACGACGTAGAATCCTTCCTGCTCGCTGAAACCTTGTTGTAAGATCTCACAAACTCTGTCCAGAGCGACATTTCGAGTGACGCGGTGAGCACAGACATCGATGAAGCCCCCCCGGAATTCTTCCTGGCCCATCGCAGCCCGCACTTTTGCAACCGTTTCGTGTTCCAGCGCTTTGTCCTCTCGGTCTTCGAGCCAGCAATCTTTGATCACGAGCGCGGTAGCCTTTCCGTCGATATAAGCCTCGAATGCACGGGTTCCGCGCCCGCACACGCCTTTTGCTCCGCTATCGTATAGACACTTCGAGGTCTGGTACATCGCCCCGTTGATTGTAAAGGTAAATTTGGAGTTATAGGCGTCGACAGCCCCAATGTTGGTGTCGATCCCAAGCTCGGAGTCCTTTGAGAGAGCTAGGGTAGCGAAGAATCGTATAAGCGAGTCCGGATCCTGGGCCGGATCAGCAACCAGGAGAGAGAAGTCTTGAAGGTGAACCATACCTTGAGCCAATCGAACGAGAATGAAAACAGGGTAGCCCGACAGGCAAACCAGACTTGGAAAACAGCACCCGCCACGTCGACACCGAAGGAGAAACAACGGCGAACATCACAGAGTAGGATACGTTCCAGAGCCCACAGGACCTTGCTCCTGCTCTTGTTTGCTCGGTCAGGGTGGTTCACTAACACCTGTAACGCACTCACACGCTCAATGCGTCCCGGGTGAGACGCAGACTCAAACGGGCACACCACGTCCGCCCAGTTGCGTTCCTTTCCTGCCTCCGCCTTTACCGTCAGCATTGCCTCGGGATATGCAGCCGTGGACTGAAGGTGTAGGGGCACTGACGGGCCGGCATACACCATCGCTGTGTTACTCTGGTGTTCGTCAAGCACGAAGGATTGGATGTCATCGAAGATTAAACAGAGGTATTTGAGTATCGGCGTCTGCGTGGACCACTCTGTGAGTGCGGTCGCCGTTGTCGGTATGCCTGTCCATTTCCCGTTGGCGAGTCTGCCTTTGGCTTCCAGACGAGAGGTGACGACGCTGAGTTGGACATGGATGGGATAGCTAGCCCACAGGTGGCTTATTGGAGCGCAGATGTAATACCCGGGGTCACCACCCATGGTTTGGTGGCGAGAGTCCAAGAGGTGCTCGGCAGGGCGGCCCCGATCGCAAACCCGCTTTGAACTTCCCACGAATTTGAAGCGGCATTTTCCGCGGTTGCAGTTGCGGGTGAGGCATCAGATCTTCAGCTACAGAGACGAATGTAAGAAGAATTATCAGTTATCGGCACTCAAGATGTGGAAGGGGGCACTTGAAGGGAGAAATATCGTGCCATCGAATCCAACAACAAAACTGTTGAGGGGAGTTTGCATCGCAGACGGGGGGAGCTTGGATTTCCCAATCCAACTCTCTTGTAAATTTTCTTCGAGCAGCCTGGGGTGTACGTGTCGCGGCGAGTCTCAGTGCCCTTATCGGTGATTTTGATCAATCTACACCCTCCATCCCCATCGATAACCACAACTCCTTGAACCCTCGAGATGGCAACACCAGTCGATGTCAAGGAACTAGCAGCCACCCCCGTACAGTGCCCGGACACTACAATTGCGGCTCACCGAACGGCAACAGAAGATTACAGGGGCTCATCACTATCGGACGCCAGAAAAATGGTCCGGGAGGACATCGGTCATGTCGTGATCACCCCCGACTCCTACCTGTGGGAGCTGTACCCCGTTCCACACACATTCGGTGCTATCAGGCAGCATCTTACCGAAGAAGGCTGGTTGACGAGCGACCACAAGTGGAACCCGCAACGGATACCGAGGGAATACTTCGAACGGCGGCGGAAAGGTTTCAGGGAGCAGGAAACCTTCGAACCACTCGCAGAGATTTTTAACGCGATCTTGTCGTGCAACCCCTCTAGCTCCAACGTGCTGGGGATGGTGAACGCAGGATCGCACTCGCTGAAGTCGGACAGGATCAGCACGAACCGCCCGGATGCGTACCTGGTACTGCAATCATCCCAGGTAGAACCATCGACCAAAGGGACCAAAATCTCAGGGCGCAGGCTCTGGAGAGATGTTGCGTGTCCGTTCGAGTACAAGTTTGGGGATGGGGGTAAGGACGACGTAGGTCGATCACCCGTCTCGTTGATTGTATGTCGCTGAAAGCCGGAATAACCAGAACGACGATAAGGTCATATGGAATTTGCATCATTTGCTCCGCAGTGATCCACGGCGGTCATTCTCTTTCGGATGCACGGTCGAGGGCGCACTTCTCACGGTCTGGTTGTGTTGCCGACCTGCCCTCTTCAAACTTCAGCGATTCGATTGGATTGAGGTTTGTTTGAGTCTCACGAGGATGCAGGTCCACGGTTTGACACATCCCGTTCCAGAAACCCGAGTTGCTCGTCAGATTTTTCATTATCCTTGCCTTCTCCCACGAATCAGATCTTGGGATCGACACCGGGATCGAAAGGCTGACCCACGACTTTGAACTTCAGTTCGAGATTGACGGGATCGAATACCAGGTTTCCAAGGTTCTATTCGACGTTGGCGCCGATGCCACATGCAGCAGCGGAATCCGGGTCTTCAGGGTGGTCGACAAGACAAGCTTGAACGGAGTCCCTCGCGTTGTAAAAGACAGTTGGGTAGAACACGCGAGGGTGGTCGGCGCCCGGAGCATGAGATAGTCCAGTCTGTCCGCGAAGCGTTGGGGGGTGGGTGTTTCAACAACCACTTTGTGAACATCCTAGGGCACCGTTTCATCAGGAACCCAACCCTTGACAAAATCTGCGAGATCCTCTCCAGGAGAGGATCTGATGGGCGGGTGACCTATTCAGTCGAGTCCTTAAACCCACAGAACTTCGCACCAAGCGACCACGAACGAGCCTATACGCCGGGAGGCTCGTCCACAGTGGCAGACCAGATACATTTCCTGACACCCAGACCAAGGAAAGGGAAGGACCCAATCCACCCTCGCCTGCGCTACCAGATCGTTTATGAGTGAGAGGGTGTGTCCCTGTTTCGGGAAACCTCACCGCACCGAACATTCCGGTCCCTAGAGAACGTGATCAAAGGTAGTTTGTTATTTACGGTTATATAGTATCATGATGCTGAAGCTGTTCACAGGACTATTCCATCTGCACTCGAAGGGGTTCGTCCATAGGGACATCCATCCGGGGAACGTCATAATTGCAGGTGGCGTGGCCAGGATATCCGATTTGGAGTTTGTCAAGGAACGGGACGTAACGACGCTGGGGCAACGAACACTGCGTGCAACAGGTTCGCTCTTGGCACGTGCGCCGACCGAAGTCCGGACGGTGAGTTTGTAGGGTATTCCAATCCCACACGAGCTTACCAACAATATTGGCCAGGGATCAATTCACTTCACAGCAACTGAAGTTGCGGCTAGTCGCTATTTGTTCTCGCTGCACAATGGCGTGTCCAAGAGAGTGAAGGACCGGCTACAGCGAGTGGTGACTGGCTCGCGCGAGGCTGGAGGAAACCCGAAGGGAGAGCCGAAACGTATCTTCCTTCACAACCCACTCCACGACTACGAGTCGGTATGGTGGATAGTGACATGGGCTCTCTTTAGAAGCAGGCCCAAGTACACCCCTTCTGACGAATCGGAGGACTTACAAATCCGCGCGATGGAGGAGGTATTCGGTATATACAGGAGCACCGTTATGCTCACTCAGGGGACATTCCAGGGC
>Ga0307509_10006083_pt1 | contig 16424 bp, 18 predicted proteins | sample 10_EM_MG_FD_202245 | JGI IMG/M metagenome (GOLD analysis project Ga0307509, IMG submission 202245) | Populus trichocarpa ectomycorrhiza microbial communities from riparian zone in the Pacific Northwest, United States - 10_EM | ecosystem: Host-associated > Plants > Roots > Unclassified | place... | reverse complement strand
AACTCGTGGAACAACTCCATATTTTCAATATATCGCGTCTCTTCCCTCTACTTTCGTGTCTGAGATCCATTCGACTCAATTATGGGCCAAGAAGCCCGAAGGACTGGCGGTATGCTCTCACCAGAGGCAGTCAAAATGTGATTTCTTCGCTTTGCTTCAAACGGTCGATAACTAGTCTGACGTTGAGCTCGTTAAATCATGTCCCCATGGCCGTGATGGATTCGATCCTCCAACTCTCCCAGCTCACTACCTTAGTCATTGATGATGTTCTCCTAGATGATACGGAATCTGTAATGCTTCGCCCACGACAATCACAGCTCACCAACCTCTATACCTTTGGCTTTATACGGGCGGGTTACGATCCTATGCGACCCCCTGTGAAGGATATGACAGAAATCGCCACCCTCATTATTGACTCTACATCCCAGACACTTCGTAAACTTATATGGTCAAACCAAATGGGAGGCAAGTAGACGGCCGTTGTAGTTAAGACTTTATCCTCATTGATTTTTCATAGATCATGATAGTGTTGATGTGCAACACCTGACCAACCTGAGAATCATTTCAACTGGGACTCAGCATTGGTATTATCATCTCACACTCCGGCCTCTCATCGTCGGAATCATTGCGTCAAACATACAAACTACCGAAGTTCTCGAGCTTTTTAACATGGAAGAAACTACCAGGAGAGAAGACATTGAAAGAGTATGCGAATGCTGGACGGAACTCGATGGATTACTAGAAGACGAGGCGTTTTCGAACCTGAAAGAAATAAGACTGCTCTTCCAATCGTTCCAAAGCTCCGACGATCTGGCCAGACACAACCCTCCACGCATGTATTCTTTCACAACTGAGGAAATCATTTCGATATTTGAATCCTGCCTCCTGAAGTCGTCGGTGAGAGGTATACGGATTACTTACAATTTAACGTACGGCTGGGATGGCCTATTGGAGAGGTATTAAATACGATATTCATTCCTTTCTATTGCATCCTTACGGCTGAGAGTTCCCATTTGAGTCATTACTTCGATGCCAAATTGATTGTATGGGAATGAAACTTTCACTGGCAGTACTTTAACTAACTCTCCTGAGCGCTGACCATAGATGCAGGGCAGGACCCATGCATAATCCTGGGATTATAGATCTCAGCTGATTCATAATATTATAGATGTGGAAGGGCCCATCCACAACTGTCGGATTTTATAATATTATATTACGTGCCAATCCATAATTTTACGGATATCATAGATCAGACCGATGTGTACCCTGATCTGGGGGGGAACCCACCTATAATAAATATTTCAGGAATTGTGGACAGCCACGTCATGACGTGGAAGGTTACTAGCCGTAATGTGAGAAATTATGGATTGGGTACTAGTAGCCGCCATAGTGAATTATTGATCAGAAGGGAGGTGAATAACGAAAGAACACGTCTATAATTTTACAGGTATTGTACATTGGGGGGGCAGCAGTATATAATGCGATGCAATTATTTAAAGGAACATGCGGGCTTTGAACTTGAAGGTCTGCTATACGAGAGCACTCAGCAATCTATTTGCAATCTATAAACCTCCTGGCCTCACGCATCCGACTGAAGTCACGGGACCTGGTGAAATAGGTCACGTTATCGCTTCGACTCGAATTCCCAACTTTGCTGAACCTTGCTGAACTTGAAGTTGCAACCGTATTCCTGGAATCTCACGTCTGCCATTCCGGAATAGCAACCTCTCATGCGCAATCAATCATCGCTCTTAAAAATATGACACATCTTGGCGCAACGATTGCGCTATCTCAGGTTGAGACCCACAGCTGTCAAAGACTCGGAATCGATATTCATATTTTGCTACACATTCACAGGGTTACAAACCATTCCTTATTACCCACACGCCCCACCTACCAGTGATATTTACTACCCATGTCTGCCCACCAGCACTTTGTCCCTAACAATGAACAAGACGTTTCTTCATTCGAGATTCGAGAAAGGCCATCTTCCGCTTCCCCCAGCCAAGCAACTCATCGTTGGTGATTAATCAAAATGGATAGTTCGCCCAGTTTTCGCTAATTCTCATGTAGTAACTTGCATGGATGCTCGAGTTGAGTAAGACATTTCCCTTGGGTCCCAGTGGTCTGTTAAACATTAACATTTCTAGACCTGCTTCCCAACTTGGAATCAATCTCGGAGAGGCTCATGTCATCCGCAACGCTGGAGGATCTGCATATGTTTTCAAAACCACTCAAAATACCCTAAAATTTGATTTCTTGTAACAGTCAAGAAGCGTTGCGGAGTATCGTAATTTCTCAGCGTTTACTTGGCACCCGTGAAATTGCCGTCTTTCATCACACTGGCTGTGGGATGCTCACCTTCACCAACGAATACATTCGGGATAAAGTCAAATCTGAGGCTCCAGGAAGCGCAGCTGTTGCTCAGGCAGTAGATAACATCGACTTTCTCACTTTCTCGCACCTGGAGGAAAGCGTCAAAGACGACGTCAATTTTTTGAAGGGGAACCCACTTATCTTGGAAGGCACCGTCCTGACAGGATGGATCTACGATGTTACCACTGGGAAGGTAAACTTAAATTTACGCATCATGATTTTTATTCGAAATTCTCATTTCCCTCAAGGTACAACGGGTTGTTTGAATTCCTCGTCGCCGGGAATCACCCTAAAAAATTTATTTTTATGTATGTAAATGATACTTACTCCGTTTTGACTTGCGAGGAATTTAATTCCTTTCATAGCACATTACTTGCATGGATGTATGTATTGCTTACAAAATGGATCTTTGCACCTCTAAATGTTTGCTATCGCCCGTCGTCTCTTTTTTTGCCGCCGTAGATGTAGTCATGGTCCAGCATCGAATCCTACAAGACGCGGCTCACGAAAAACACCAAGACTGGTCATTTGGAGTTCAAACACTGAAGCACACCTTGTGCATTTTCAGCCCGTTCATTGAACCACACTGTATGGCTAATGCCCGTCACAGAAATATTTCCAGGCCATTTCATCACGGCCCTCAATTTCCCCGGCGGCCGACAAAGGCGAAAATCGCATCTCGGACACTTCAGATGACTTTTAGGACGTGTGGTTTAGGTCTAATTCACTATTCCTCGAGATCAGAATAGTTCTCCGACCAGCCAGGAGATTAACGATTGGGCCATTGGTTCAATTTCATCGAACTTAATGGCCAGTTTCTCTGAAATTCCAAACTCGGGTGTCCTATTACTTGAGAGATCTCGAGATTACCGGAACGAGCAGGAGGACTTTGGATTCGTTATTCCAAGATACTTGTCGCGGCGAGAACTTCCACTGACACGAAGAAGAGGAATAAAATTCAATGCGCCCAATTTCTCCCATTGGTAATTTTTACAGAACCAACAGACGGCTAAGAGGAATAGAGAAACTAAGAATGTAGAGTTGTATGTATATATAGTGCAAGTCCGTGTTAGTACGTAAGAGTGACGCCAAGGGCACAGCGACTCCATGCATATCTAATGAGTGTCCTAGAATGAGAGTGGTGAGTATGTACGAATACATACAAGTTCGAGCTTTACAAAAAGTCCTTTTAGGGTGTTAGAGGTGGTGACATAAAAGTATGCCTTAGTGGGGTGTCTGGTATGCGGAGTAAAAGATTGGATAAAGGGTGGAGTGTTAAGCTCGGGTGGGTGAGTGGCCGTCGTGTCAAAATCATGTCTGCCTTGGATTTGCTGGTGGGAATCGAATCAGGGTTTTCCGGCACATGTCCATGTGGCCTAAACATTCAGTTAACCAAGTCAGTGGGATAGAAGCAAGAGAAGAATTAGGGGGACTGTGCTACATACATCGCGAGCTTGAGGTGCAGTTCGCCATTGATATGCAGGTTGCCCAAGGCATTCGGAAAGGGTAACGAGACGGTACCCAGCATCCTTCAAAGCCTTGATCGCAAACGGAACGATAACTTGGCTGTAGAATGAACGAATGGGTGGATGAGTTTAAAAAGCGTGTAATCTATGGACCATGAAGTATGGAGTACATACGCAGTTTGTTGGTGTACGTCATGGTTCAGGGCAAGGATGGTGCTTGGTTTAGTGTTGATGAGATCCGTGTATCGCTGGTTGCTCTGTTGAGCAGGAATGTTCCAAGTATCTCCAGAGCTAGGCAAAAAGAGAGAGAAATACGTCATCAATCATATTTAGTGGAGAAAAGGACGGACGCACTCGAAGTCCCAGTTAACGAGGGTTTGGCCGCGAATACCTGATACCTCACGCACGCGGTCATTGTATTCGCCATAAGCTATAAAAAAGAGGTTTAAGCAACAGTAGTGATGATTCGATACCGTAAAAAAAGGACACACGAGGACGCATGAACGCTGGCATGACACCTGCAATCTTGATCAAAGCCTCTGAATCGGGGGTTGTTAGGGGAAACAATTGTGGAATACCAGCTGCGTTTCCATACCTTCTACAAGCCACATTTCATTATGAACTGGTAGTTTTCTTTGTTAGAAGAAGCGAGAGAAAGTCAGAACAAAATATAACGCACTTTGATCAGCGGTGAGATTGGTTAGGTGTGTATGGCTCCAAGTATGCGACGCAATCTGGTGGCCTCTGTCCAAGGCCCATTTGACACGCTTAGCTTGGTCTTCATCATAGATACAAGGTCCGACTATGGGGTGCAAGCGGTATAAGTTCAACGGGCGGGAGTTCATAAGGGAGCTCTAACGGACAATTTTTGCCATCTGAGCAGAACGAGGTTCGAGTTAGGGATGTCGATCTAAATTTAACGAACTGGTACGCACTGAAAAAGAATGTTCCGAGTCCACCAGCAGCCGCGAGGGCCTTACCGACATCGTAGCTAAGTCCAGAAGCATTGCATGATTAGCCGAAAACTCTTCCCCGATGGCAGATAACGCACAGATACACATAAGGACCATCGTCCTAATGATCTCTGGAATGAGCCTCCAACGCAGAGCAAAAATACAACGTACAAAAGTAAGAGCAGCAGTATTCGGAACCGTGCATTTTGTGATGACTTGGGCTGGGGCGCGTTTGGACAATGCCGGGGTTGGTACAAGATGGCTCGGAGCGCCTGAAACGAACGCAGCAACAAGAGAGAGTGTTAAAATGAGTGAAGAGAGCATTGCAAATTAAGAAGAAAGAATAGAGAAAAGACGGGAATGAGAGGGATGAGGGAAAGAGGGAACTAATAAAGCCGGAATCAACAACCCTGGAAATGATGGCCTTGTTCGAAATCATTCTGCCGGTCGCTGACCAAATATCGAGGGAAATCAGGGGAAGGTTCGGCAACGGGGTCAATTCCTTCGTTTATTCCGTTTCACGTGCACGGTGCAAAATATTAGAAATGATAAAACGTCCACCAAGGCGGCGTTCCCATGCTTCCATTCCGACTATTTCATCCAAAGTTGTTGCAGGAAAGCCTTGGCACAGCGCAAAAAATGAAATACGGCCCCCACCGGCCGGAGGAGTACTAACTATGGCACGTGTTTCACGAGTTGCCTCCACCTGTACAATTGCGGCGCCCATCTGCTGTTCCTCTAGCTATGAGTGTGACTGTGAACAAAAGTAAAATTTATATCTGTCGGCATCCATGGAGTTCGGGATTAGGGAATATTACGCTCGAGCTTGTGATGTTCGTTGAACTTCACCTCGCGGCCCGGCCCCCACCAACGACGACCATCACATCTCGAAGCACTCACTTGGATCCTTGTGAGGGATTTAGATACGCAAATAAAGTGTGTACGAGTTTATGAAGAAATGCCATGATCAACAATGTTGAAATGGGCAAGTAGTAAGAACAGACAAGACGTTAACATCCGAAATGAACCTTGGAACGAACCCGGCTTAGTTAAAAGAATAGACGTTGGAAAGTATTTCCGCCATGGCTCTCAAACTCAGAATTCGATCGTGTCGACCATGGTTTAAATAACAGGAATCGTACCGCCGTATTTATAAAAGGAATACATGTGTTAGAAGGAGATTAGAAACCTGTTCAATGGCTGCTTAATAGTAAGTGTGCTAAACATTCGGTACGCAGTGGAACAGTTCGATTAGGTGCCCCGGACCAGTTTCCCGCTGTTGGCTCCGGAGAAAATATAAGGTTTAGACAGGAGATAGACACAGTTCCGATGCACTTCTGAACTTCGGCAAGTGGGTGTGAATGGTTCAAACGGTGGGAATATTACCATTGCCAGTTCGATACCCAGGAAGTTTCGGCAAGTTGGATAACTATCCTACGTACGCCTTATGTGCCTTTCCAGGCGAAGATTGACTATAAATGATCGAATGGATGACGTTACAAAAAGTTCCATGGAAGTTCCCAACACTACGGCTCTCTTCGTATGGGCTGTATGCTACATATATACCAAAAAAGTATTACACAACCGGGAGAGCGCCCCGCGACGTTACTTCGTTCTCGTGTTAAACGGCCGCCGTGCGAGGCTCGCACTTACCCAAGTCCAACAGAAAAGCATTTGGGCGACTCGGATAGGGACTCCATACCACTCCAGAGGGACAACAAAAACAATTTCACGAATAGAGACGGAGAGTTCAAAACGTGGATTGGTGATTATTGGTTGGGTCGATGTAAAGATTGGTAGTCCAGCAACGGTTTCCGTGGGATTGACAAGTACCGGATCAGAAGGGGACGTTTATGTAAGCCGAGAAAAGGATCTGCATCTCTATTTCAGAAACACTGTGTAAACCAGTGTCCAGTGTAGTTGTAATTGCGACGACCGCCACATCGGATGAGCCGCTTCACTTGTCCTTCCATTTCCTTCTCAGCGTTCCGAAATTCGTTCCTCAGCACACGACCACCTATAATTATCCAGCAGTTACCCTACAGTTAGGTTTGGAAGGGGGATTTCTGGCGTGGCAAATAGCTTCGGTGAGGAGTGGGAGTTCGTTGAACGCGCTGCGATGGGTCAACTTGAGGTACAGAAGAAAGGAACCACCAAAAGTATGATTCAAAGCCTTCGTCGTTGTCGTCAACGTCATCCGACAGCTCGTCCTTACACGATCATCTTCACCAGACATTGATATTCGTCCTGCCGCGTATTTCTCATTCACTCGATGTGTTCGTTTCTTGTTTACCTCCTCCGCGACGCCAACCCTTTAGTTACTCTCATCCGCCTTGAGCCATTTTCAATCCCCGAGTAACCTTCGAACCTCTCACAATCGTTCCCTGGTTAGCTCAGGCTATGTCCCATTGGGTGGTATATCGCCTCCGAGAAGTACACGAACCTCTCGCCTCTCACTGTCTCGCCTGTTTATCTACCCAGCAAACGGGCCTCACTCCAGGTACCATATGATCAAGCAGGATTGTCTAGCGATAATCTTCATTTATCCTTTCTTCTCAGTTTTCTCAGTGATTCCCAGGTGCCGTTTCTGATCACCCTGCATCTAACAGTACTCCCGTTTGCTCGCTTGAAGGCCTCTCTGGTTGTCACATAACCATTGTCTCCCAGTCACCAATTTCGAATCTGTGGCTATAGAGATGGGTCAGGATCCGTGCGTGAAACCATCCATCTTCGGACGGTAGCGACGCCTACAGCTGGTGTGGCGTCTTTCCTTTTAGTTCTTGGCAAGTCGAACTTTAAGCCAGCTTGCGCTTCCCTGGCCATCCACGGAGCCTCGGTCCATCGTCCCGTGAACCCACCATATTTCGAGTTCAGGTGCTAGATACTGGTGGTTAAATGAATTCGATACAGTGAGAGCTGTAGAATTTCGAGAAAAAATAGTCAGTGAATGGATCCTCCATCATATAGTATTGGAGATTTGGAGTTTTTTTGGGCGTTCATATCCCATTTGTAGAATCCGTCAGTCCAATCCCGACTTCAATTCAGGGCGCCAAAATTGGGCATCTCTCCAGGCCATATCTTCTGGCTTCTGGCGTTGGGCGGTTGGATGCAGGAGACAACGTACGAATAATAGGTCGGCTCGTCAATGGACGTTCGGCTGGGTATTTGTCTTCCGCATCGTCCCCAGAAGGCAGTTCTTGGGTCAAGTATCACTTAGTGGTAGATTTTCCCATAAACTGATTCCTGGGCTTCAATCCAGCGATGAAAAGAGCACGAGATGTAATTCATGGGATATTGTACAAGATAGTGGGAATACGCGACTGTATCTACAACGACAAAACGAGAATCAGTAGCCAAAGTGGACGTAAGGAACCCAAGTCAAAAATGCAGCGTCATTATCTCCAAGATGCCCTCGAACCTTCCTTACAGCGTGATCCAAGGCATACGCAGCCCGAGTACTGTCCAATCCCTCTGACCCCTTCTCCGTGAGCAAATACTCATAAAACTCCATTGCGAATTCTGGCCCATAAGTATCCGAAATACTCCACATGGTACCAACCACTCCACAATAACCAGCGGCGAGCATCCCAGCGGCGAGATGAACAACTTCCTCCGACAATTTGAGATCTCCTTTGCTTGTCTGGCATGCCGAAAGGAAGGCCAGGTCGGGGTTTGATATCTGCTGCCGCATGATCTCAAGAAGCTCGAGGCGACCATCGTGGAGATGGACACCACTCTTGAGAGGATCATTCGCATCCTGGATCCCATGGCAAGCAAAGTGAACCCAATTACGGGACTTCATTTCCGTCTTCACTTTGTCTGTCGTGCCCTCGGTATCTTCCAACAGTAGCACATCGACACCGGATCCATCCATAAGTGTTTTGATATTATGTGTCTCCTTTCGAGTCGACGGTATCGCGGAAAGACCTGGAGTGTTCGGTTGGCTGATAAGAAGAAGGCCGGAACATTTGGAGGAGGTGGAGGTGTTGAATTTATTGTTTAGGGAATTAACAGTCGGTGTGTATGATGAAACCACAAAATCAGAAACGCGCTGTCCTGCTTGATATGTCGAGTCATAAATCCCCGCTGCATGGAGTGGGAGGAACGCAAGAGGGCCAGTTGGGCACCACCATATTCGACGACGATCCAAAAGATTGGGACAAGACTCAGACTAATGCGAGTTTAGTACAAATAAGTTTAATAATCAGTAGAACTTACTGAGTACCCCAACACTTCGAGAACTGGGCGGACAACTTTGATCCATAACTCTTTTAGGACAAGTGCCATATTCGGAACGTTGTTAGGCACACGCGGGCGGCCAGCACGATCTGCATCCTCGGCCTCTCGTGCTTTGAGAAGGTCAGATTGAAGTCTTGACTGCAGTTGCTCCGCTTCAACAAGACTGAAATTTGCTAGGGGAATATGTAGAGGCTTGTCAGTTCCAGCGACAAGGGCCAGGGCATCACACCGGAATTTATAAAGGTTAAAGATGACAACTGGACCGCCAGAGGGTATCGAGGAGAGGAGGTCGGCAGTCCGAGGCGGTTGAAGAAAGTCATGAAAATCTGGAAGACCTCGAATCTCTTGAAGAAGGTGTTTGTACTGTGCAGCAAGTACGGTATGATTTCGAGTTTTCTCTTGAACGCGGATGTCTTCTGCTAGTGTGGAATGAGGAGAAAGGATGGAAGAGGAACTAGTTCCATAGGATTCCAAGGCAGTTGCAACATTTACAAAGCGATTAGCCAAGGATGGACTCTTGTCGCGGAGATTGTCAATTGGGGTGCGTAGTTGGTTAACTTGATTCCACACCAAGCACCGGCCTTGCTCCAGCCATTCAAGTGCAAGATCCGGTTTTTCCAAATAAAGAGCAACAGCCACAGCAGGTCGCACGAGATCGGAATAACCAGAAATATTAGCGTGACGGCGATGGATCATTTGTTCCAATCCAGCGACTTCTGAGAGAAGAGTAATGACGAGAGAAAAGTCGATCAAAGAGCGGGGGTTATCATGGACTAATGATTGAATAGCTGCACTTCTGGCAGCTTGAAGACGAGTAGTTGGGATGCCATTCCCTTGAGCACCCTGACGATATGAAGCAATGCTCATCTGGAGATCAGAGAGATGATGGGTGGATTGGAAACGAAATTCATATGAATTTCCAAGATTGTTAAGCAGAACTGGAAGATTGGCATGACCAGAAGGAGCGGAGTCAACAGCGCTCTGGTGATGGGATATGGCCAGCTCAATATCCTGGTGATTGCTAGTGAATTTAAACCGAGCTGAGTATGAACTTCCAAGGTTATTCAACCGAGTTGGAAGGGCAGAATGGCCAGAAGGAGTGGATTCCACAGCTCTATAGTGGTAGGATATGGCATGATCAATATCCTGAAGATTTCTAGTGTGTTGAAAGCGGCCTAAGTATGAATTTCCAAGGTTGCTGAGATAACTTGGAAGGTCAGCATGACCAGAAGGAGTGGAGTCTACAGCTCTCTGGTGGTAAGAAACGGCATGATCGATGTCCTGGAGATTGTGAGTGCATTGAAAGTGAGCTGAGTATGAACTTCCAAGACTGCTTAACCAACCTGAAAGGTCAGGATGGCCAGGAGGAGTAGATTCTACAGCTCTCTGATGGTGTAAAATAGCATATTCAATATCCTGGAGGTTCCCACTGTGTTCAAAACGATGTAAATATGAAGTTCCAAGCTTTCCCAGATAATCTGGAAGATTTGCATGGCCAGGAGGGATGGATTCTAAAGCTCTCTGTCTGTAGAATATGGCATGGTCAACATCCTGGAGATCACTTGTATGCTCAAAATGATATAAGTATGAATGACCAAGATTACTGAGCAAAATTGGAAGGTGGGCATGGCCAGAAGGAGTGGATTCCAAAGCCCTCTGGTGGTGGGATATGGCAAGGTCAATATCCTGAAGGATGCCAGTGTGCTTAAAGCAAGCTGTATATGAATTTCCAAGATTACTGAGATAATGTGAAAGGTCAGAATGCCCAGAAGGAGTGCATTCCACAGCTCTCTGGTGATAGGATATGGCATGATGAACATCTTGAAGATTCCCAGTGTGTTCAAAGTGATTTAAATAGGAATTTCCAAGGTTGTTGAGGTAACTTCGAATGCGGGAATGTGTAGAAGAAGATAATTCAACAGCTCTCTGATGGTGTGATATGGCATCCTTGATATCCTGGACATTTCCAGTATGCTTAAAGCGAACTAAGTATGAATTTCCAAGATTATTGAACTGATTTGGCAAGTTGGAATGACCAGAAGGAGTAGATTCTACAGCTTTCTGATGAAATGATATAGCATTGTTAAGATTCTGGAGAGTGCCAGTATGTTCAAAGTGACATAAGTATGCATTTCCAAGGTTGCTAAACCAGCTAGAAAGATTGGCATGACCAGAACTTGGAGTAGATTCTACAGCTTTCTGGTGGTATGATATAGCATGCTCAATATCTTGAAGATCACCAGTGTGTTTAAAGTGAGCTGAGTATGAATTTCCAAGATTGGTGAGCAGGCTTGGAAGGTTTGCATGACCAGAAGGAGTGGATTCAATAGCTCTCTGGTGGTACAATAAGGCACTATCAATGTCCTGGGGATTTCCTGTATGTTCAAAGTGACCTAAATATGAATTTCCAAGATTGCTCAACCTGTTTGAAAGGTCAGGATGGCCGGAAGGAGTGGATTCCACAGCTTTACAATGATAGGATATGGCATGCTCATTGTCCTGAAGATTTTCAGTGTGTTGAAAGCGGCACGAATATGAATTTCCAAGATTGTTGAACCAACCTGGAGGGTCAGCATGGTCCAAAGGAGTGGATTCCAGAGCTCTCTGCTGATGTGATATTGCATGATCAATGTTCTGGAGATTGCCTGTATGTTGAAATTTAAGAGAATATGAATTTCCAAGATTACTGAGAAAGCTTGGAAGACTGGGATGACTAGAAGGAGTGGATTCCACAGCTCTCTGGTGGTGTAATATAGCATTGTCAATATCCTGGGGATTGCCAATGAATTCAAACCGAGCTAAGTATGAATTTCCAAGATTGTTCAACCAATTTGAAAGATTGGCGTCACTGGAGAAAATGGATTCCACAGCTCTCTGGTGGTGGGATATAGCATAATTAATGTCCTGGAGATTGCCATTGTGTTCAAAGCGAACTAAATATGAATTCCCAAGGTTATTAACCCAACCTGGAAAGTCAGCATGATCAACAGAAGTGGATTCCACAGCTTGCTGGTGGTACAATATGGCATGGTTAATATCCTGAAGATTCCCAGTATATGTAAAGCGACATGCATATGAACTTCCAAGGTCACTTAGGTAAGTGGAAAGATCAGCGTGACCCACAGGAGTGGATTCCACAGCTTTCTGGTGGTGGGATATAGCATGCTCGACGTCCTGGAGATTGCCAGTGCGAGTAAAGCAACAAAAATATGAATATCCAAGATTATTGAGCTGACTTGGGCAGTTAGCATGGCCAGAAGGAGTTAATTCCAACGCTCGCTGGTGGTGGAATATGGCATAACGAATATCTTGGAGATCTCCCATGGTCTCGAAGCGATCTCTGTACCAATTTCCAATTTTATAAGAAACGAAGGCAAGGATCCTCCTCCCAAATGGTAGGATTTGTAGGAAGTAGAGCAAAACATCTAAATCTCTGCGTGAGTGGCAAAATGCAAAATGAAATTATATCCCACTTTTCAATGAAACGTGTTGCCTCAGTTGTTCACTGGTTCTGTAACCCAGTGTTAAGTACACTGTCTCGCTCTTCACTAATCGTCGATGCGTATTCGTTGACGGGGACATTGCTGTTGGAAGCAGAGATCGAGACGGCTGTGATATCTACTGGCGCTGCAGGTGTTGAAGTGAGCCTCTCTGCCACTGCCGGAATGCGTTCATCAGTCGGAATTTCCGAGCATTGGGGTGTGATACGTACTTTCCGAAGGTCCTTCACCCTGTGGGACATTGATCACACCTTGCACTTTGCGTTCGTCATCAATGAATGCTGTCGAATTTTCGAGCGGTCGTTCAGAACTTGAAATCGTCGATTCCTGCTTTTTGGGCGAAGAAATTTTATCTGGGGACAACGTCAAATTCTGAATAGAAGCGTAATAATGATAGAACGCGCCTAAAATTTGACCAGTCAATATTTTCTCCCCCTCATGGGCAGTTTCGTCCAAGGTATCTCGAACTATACTCAGAGATCCCTCCGGTTGGGCGTCTTGGAATGCGTGTTTGAGGGGTGATTGTCGTGGATTATGGGCAACGGGGGCTGTGCCTTCGGCTTCGTCACCATGTTCAGAGGTGGCCATTGAAGTCGTTGGAGTGACAGGATAGATTGAAAAACTATGTGTGGAAGACAGGCGTACCAGGTGTTAATTTGGAAATCGCAAATTTGCACCATGGAATTGACACTGCCTCACGTTGGCCGTGCATTTTTGATTGCGATGTGCGCGGAACAAAAGGGGGGCAAGGTGTTGGTCATGCCACTTGGATACCATCACATCACAATGGATGGATACTCAGAGCACAGATATAATCGGATATGGATGGGTGGCATGACCAACGCTTGTGATATATCACGTCAGATGCACATTCCTACACTGGTCGATTTTGATTGCAAACGGGGTTCCTGAATGCTTGAACCATATCGATGCATCACCAGAACCAGATTTCGGCGCCGCAGGAAGTCTCGTTTCGTTCCATAAAAGCGGATCTGTCAATGTGCTCCTTATACCCTTTTCTGAACCAGACCACTGACCGGGTGCTGGCGTTGAATCCCAGTACTGCCCTTCTTGCGCGGCCCTAGACTAGCAAGTTCAACAGCAACATGTTTGATTCGAATGATCTTCGTATCGTAGAGCGGTGAACTGATTGATATACGATAAGTGCACATCCTGATGAAGGGGTGATTCAACTCAACGAGATTCCGATATGCGTGCGGAAACATCCTGATTGCCGGCCCGACTACCCAAATCCGTTAGAACTCCGACAGCACGTGACTGCGTTGAATTCTCAAAGCGGAAAAATTATTGAACTTCAAAGTTCCTCTAGCCATCACCTCACCAATTCCCCATGCAAGTGTTGCGATTTATCGCGGCTGGACTAGATTGGACATGGGAAGTAAGTCAGTTTTGTGGTTGTTGGTTGATGGTATCCCATCCCAACAGACCTCAGAGGAAGGCGGCGAAAATGTGCGCGGGAGTTCTGTTTGCATCATCGAAACTCCTCCCGTGAGCTCATTCGCACCACAGCACGCAATACGAGGCGGCGAGATCCCCACCGCCGCCCTCGGCATGCCCCCGCCTTCCTCCATGCCCATTCATACTGGCAGAGCTCCAGCACGAGCCAGCGTGATCCCCACCGCTGCCTCGATTCGCATCGAAGGTTCTGTTTATGAGGCCACTCTAGCAGGAGGGGGCGTAACCCTCTACCGCCACCCTCACTTGCCTTGGTTGCGCTCATGCCTCTTGGAGGTACTACGCTAGCAGATGACCAACCTGCAAGGGTATTCCCCACCATTGTGCAGTTTTTTCGCCAAATTTCATTAGATGGATTGGCTGTTCATTGTCAAGTGTCTTCCATCATTGTCTAGACTTACAGGTGCATAGCGAGCCGCAGTGCGGTAGCTGCTGCGACGGTTCTGGTGAGTCTTATTTGATGTTTTCCTTCGCACAATTTCATTTTTTATTCAAGCTGAATTACGACTGTCGTCGCAAGTCCTTCTCGTCCTCAAAAAGGGACTGTCAATGCTCAGCTGCGGTCCACACTCTCTTAGGACGTGGTTTCAAAATTGACAGGGAATTTTATTTGAAGGGGAAGTTCAAAGGATCCAAGAAGGGTTTGGGGATTGAGAGCGATGGGAAAGTAAGTTTGGAAGGATAAACTGATTGAAATGTTTATAGAGGTCGGCGGGGTTGAAGATGTCTGAAGGCACGAGGGAAGGTGCCGGATAAGCTGAGGAATTTGGAGCCAGCAGTAGGTGAGGTAAATGCGAGGATGGATTAGTTAACCCAGGTTGATTCATCACTCCTCACTCTTGGTGCGGTGTAATATCTTATCTATGAATTTCACAGATACATTGGGTTCCTTACTTCCACGAACTACTCTATCCTACATGCCGAATCCATGCTCAACGAGGATCATTATGGACTGACCGAAGTCGAATCCCGCATCCCCAAGTTCTCCCCAGTTGGAGCTTCGCGGAACAGTCGAGGCCAAGGCCATTTCCCTCTTTGACCCATTGGTTGTCGGTGAGACAAGTATCGGGAGGTGGGTTACGAAATGTCGTGGAGATTATGGGCCACAGGCGGCCGTATGTTACATTTTTTATTCTTCCTTCGTTTTCATCGCTGAAACAAATTTCTGCATATTTTAGTGCGCTGCTTGATAAGATCGAGCGCTTGTATTCACTCATGAGGTGGATAGAATCGAGAGGGGTTGATGACGACCTACCCTGCGAGTCCGTTGGTAAATATGCTCGATCCGGAGCAGAATACCGGCTTCTTGGGTAATCTTCCCTGCGCGCACTGATTTTTATTGACGGATTGTATAAATTTCTTCGTTGGCTTCTTGCGTGTACTCTTCATGTGCGTCGCTAATAACATCAGAGATGATCAGACGATCCCCGGTCCCTTCCTCGAGCGCATGGAAAAGGGTGTACGCTCGAGCTCGAAGTGGTTGCGTTCCTTTCGTTCGTGCCGGGACGATATATTGAGGTCCTGACAATTTGTTTTCTGGGCAGATATATCGCAAAGCAGGGGTGAAACTTGTTCATGAGCTTGACAATGAGAAACTATCGAAGCCTCATATGCCCGCATCGATTCCTAGACCGCCTTTCTCCCCCCAGGTTTATTTAGCGACTTGGTCGCACAACCGTGCCTTCGATGGATAGCTCATCCTCGTCATTCACATTGCGTGTCGTGGTACTTAACCGCTGTAGGTTAAATTCCTTCTTGTCGTCGTTCTGACCTACGCATCGAGTTCCAAGCACCTGACAACGGCATCAGGTGAGTATATAATGTGCGAGATATGGAACGATATGCGATTTTCATCTATCACTCCTAGAACCAGTGCCGGGAATCTCGTCATCGTAATCCCGCCCACTCTTTTCATTGGGTTTTTATTCCAGCTAACGAATGGACTTCCTATCAGTTGAACACGACAGACACGACTCAGTCGAGATATAGTACTCACCCTCTTGCAGCCATCAATACCGCTGGCGCTGGCCTAGCCATATGACTTCATCCACCTCGAACCCAGCGACACAAGCCTCGTTCCACTTCCCACCCATACCAATCGACGTCTCTGGCTCCTGTAGGGAGGATGTACGTATGTCTTCGTCGTTAATAGTGAGTAACCTTCATACATGTATCGACCGTCGTTGTCGCCTGCGCTAACGTAGCTTTGGTTCTGAGACGCTTCCCTTGAATGAGTTTTGAAGCAAAGGCGCGTATTGACCTCTGGTGTAAGCAGTGCTTGTGTTGGAACGACGGTTAGTGTGATATGCTTAACCTTCTGAAAATTCGATGCTTACTACTGCCGGTTTCAAGCTCCTGGACGCGTTGTGCATCTATACAACATGGTTTTTGTCATCCTCGAGCTCTGGATAGCG
>Ga0307509_10006082_pt1 | contig 16427 bp, 16 predicted proteins | sample 10_EM_MG_FD_202245 | JGI IMG/M metagenome (GOLD analysis project Ga0307509, IMG submission 202245) | Populus trichocarpa ectomycorrhiza microbial communities from riparian zone in the Pacific Northwest, United States - 10_EM | ecosystem: Host-associated > Plants > Roots > Unclassified | place... | reverse complement strand
GTACCCCCGGGGTCCTTATCAGCTGTCAGGAACCGATTGAGATGAGCCATCATACGGGGAGATTTGGCTTCGCCTGCCTTCCTTCCGAATCCCGAGCCGACGCTGAGGAATCGGGGGTATTCGCAAAACCGTCTTTGGTCGTGCACTTGACCGAGGCAAAACAAAAGGAAAATAAAATAAACACGGTCTTGTTAAGCGGAGCATGTGATGATGGCTTATCGAACTGAAATTTATTTTACATGGATTAACCCCTGCGATTGGGATCGGATTGGGAAACGGTGGCTTTCACGGCCCTCCGCCCATCTCCATCTTGATTGATCGCGGCACCGGAACAAATGCTTAAATCCTACCTGCCCAGGGTCAAGTTTCACGCGTGGCTTTGAGGTATTGCTATCACACCGTAATGATGAGCCAAGGAGTGTTATGATTGAACAAACACGCGGAAGAACAATGCGGCGTATGGGTAACCTAGTGAGAGTCGAGTGCGTATGTGGGTAATGAAGGTAGCTAGTATGTCGATGAGGAGGTGTGCAAGCATCAAACCCGAGCAGGTCGGCATCGGGCAAGCCCGACTGGCGAGTGCGAATCACCTACACTCCGGACAATGGGACAGACGCCTCTTTCGCATCCTCGATAAGGTTCATCGAAGCAAGCGCGTCAACTCAAGACTCAACGAGCGGGAACTAGCCACGCTACAGAAGAGACGAGGACGCACAAAGCTCGAGCCACCAAATCATGTTAGCGGAACGAGGACGACAAATAATAGTCCGGAGTGGGCTGCAAGGGCTTGCGCGCCGAACTACTGCAACGAACCAGAAGCACGAGTGCCATCCCCACCTTACCCATCTGCAATGAACCCTCAACACCGCGTTCCGTCGCGCGTGCTCACTGGAGCGCAAATAGGTAGGAAGGAGGCGTAGCATCCAGCTGGTCACCGGCGTTGATCAGGCGCCGGAGGAGCTGCGTTAGGCATACAGGACATAAATCAATTGATAATAAACGTTAGTGCACGGAATGACGTTGAGGCGGGCCGGAGATTGACTGGGGGTAGAAGAAAATTTGAGGTCGTGATTGCGTTCCGATGAAAACGGGAGAAGCGTAGATGCCGGTGTATTGGCGCACACATAAATGGAGGTAAAGCGATGCCCAATGAAGGGTTCACTTTGGTGTGCAGGCGAGTGGATCAATCGGGGACGTAAGAGAGACATGAAGCGAGTGAAGTACAAGATGAACCGGACCTTGGGGCGAAGCACCACATCGCTCACGTAGGGGAGCGAGGTGCCTCAAGCACCCAAAGGAAACCGGTCTTGCGTCAGTGCCTTGTCATCTCGGTCATCGAACCGATTGAGAGAAATCGCCTTGTCGAGGCCTATCGTCGTTCTCGGATATCGCGGCATTGTCGGCCACCAACGGTTGACCGCGGGTCAACCATCATCTGGGCGGACAAGATAAAGTGTGGACAGAACCCATGGCTCGGCCATATGGATCTGGTAACCTCTAGATAAAAGAAGGGAATGTGCATCGCCGAAGCACGCCCAGTCAGGCCCTTCCTATACGCGAAACACCAATGGAGAGAATGGTGGAGGTGCGATGGAGGGGGATATGCAGAAATAAAAAGATGGAAAGCGGTGGAGTCCATGCGTAATAAAGAAAAAGCATCAGCCTGCACGGCAGGTGTTCAAGTATCATCGATCATCATAACGTTATGGCGGAAGGTAGTCCGCTTTTCGTAAGACCACAAGGGGGAGGGGGAATAAAGAATGGTGGATGGTTGTCGGAGGAGAGCTCGAGGAGTTCAGAAAGACGGTTGCTGCTGCTGAACCGCAGCCACGGCGGCGGCGGCAGCTGCATGACGTTGCTCGGCAGTGCCCAACATCAACGCCTCGTTGACCCTAGATGAACAACGTGAGTCCCACGATCGATAATTGCCCGAGAAATGGACGCACTGGCGAAGGCGGGCAGTCTCGTTCTCTGCTTGCTGGAGCCTCGTCTGGAGCTGCTGCTGGGTCATCTCCAAGTACTTGATGTGGGTGGTGGCACGGTCCAAGAGAGAAACCTTGCTGGACTTCTGGTTAGAGACGGGGAGAGCGTCCTTGAGGCGACGGTAGCCGTCCCTGAGCTCATCGCGTCTCCTTTGCTCCGACTCGATGCGTTGGCGACGGATTTCTTCGCGGCGACTGGGATAAATGCGTGAGAAATGAATGATTGTCTTTACAATCGATGTAGGACTTACACCTCGTTGGAAGCGGTGGGGGCACTGGCAGGCGCGAAGTCATCGTCATCATCGGAGAAGTCGTCATGCTTGCTCGAACGGCGCTTGCGCTCGCGGCTCGGACGTGCAACAGACGAGACGCTGATGGGGTTGTAGCGCACGGAGCGGGGAACCGAGGACAAGTTAGGCGAGTGCGAGCCAGAGCCGCGGCTAGTGCGACCCGAGGTACTGTCGGAGGACATCTCGCCGGCGCTCAGGGACATCAAGGCAGCAGGATACACGCTGTTGGGAGGAGAGTAGGGACGACCGGGGGAGCCGGCGGTGTAAGAGCTGCCATAGGTGTACTCGGCGATGGGAGCGGCAAGGTTCAGACCCGGGAAGCCCAGACGGGGAGAGGCTGAAGATTATACATGCACGGTGAGCATGGACATAAAAGGTCGAATGGATAAACGGCGACATACTATGGAGGGAGGGCATGCCAAATGCTTCGGTGTGGGGATACTGGAGATAGTCGAGGCCAGCCAGGGAATCGTAGGTGAAACCAGAAGTCGTAGCGTCAATGAAGTCGGGGCTCTTGGGGTGCTCAAGTACTTGCTCGAGGGGTCCTTCCATTGTGGTTGTAGGTAGAGTGAGGGAAGAGTGTGGTCGTGAAGATGTCGACTAATAAATGAAACAGAAATAAAGGCCTATATGCTAAAAGAAAAAGATTATTGTTATTGACGTTGTTGTTGTCGAGTGTGAAGGAAACGACGAACCGAGGTTAGTACAACAGACAAAGTGAAAAGTGTGACAGGTGACGATGTTGTACAAATGAGATGCAACGCAGAATGGACGTGGTGAGGAAGGGAGGACCGGCAATCAGGGATGGAGAGTGGGAGAGGATAGCCGGGGTGGAGAAAAGAGGAGAGGAATAGGAGAGGGAGAAAGAGAGGGGGGAAAGGAGGTGCAGAGAGTGCTTGGGGAGATCGTTCAGGGCCAAATCGACAAGGGCGTCTTATACTCAACCTCCGGCGCGATCTGCCGATACGTCCATCTATGGCATCTCGGTTCCCCGCCTATTCTCCATTTTCTGACTCTGTCACAGTTGGCACAGATCGAGATTGGTCTCCTCTTCCCCCCTCTAACAATGCATCCCTATTGCCCCCCTCTGTCTCTTTTTCTCTCTCACCTTCAATCTCATCGGATGCCTCTGCACAACCGTCGCACTTTTCTCTTTCTGCATATCTTGTTCCCTCTCCTATCTCTCGCTTTCCCGTTTGGTTTCATGAACCCTAGTTGCGTGGGGCTGTTCCCCCACGTTTTTTTAATCATCTATACCTTTTCCATTTCTCGGCTCCTTTTTTCTCAGCTCTTCCGATCACCCAGGCGAGGTTTTCATATCCCCCCCCTTATCCACTTATATGCGCGGCGATGCGCCGGCATTTCCCCGAATGCTTCACTTATCCCTTATCCCTTCAGAGCTTGACCCCGCTAAAACAAGCCTGGGCGCTAGGTCTGCCCGGCTCTTCTTAATCATCACGTCAATCCGCCAAAGAAACGTTTGCGTCCATAAAGCCATCGCCTTATTTGGCGCAACACGGAAATAATCGTCACAAAATAAGTCATGAGATGAACCGAAACAACGTAAGAGGTCGTACATCGTGGGCAGAGTCGTATAAAAGTCGTAAAAAAAGGTCGTAAATCGTAAAATGTCTACTCGGTCGCAACAAAACGAGAGGCAAGGTCCACCAACAAGCCAAAGGATTCACAAACGAATGAACACTCGGTGCCTCGACCGTGTTTTGGGGAAACCCCAAATCTAGGCCAAAGCTAATATACCCGTTCAACGATGATAAGGAACGATAAAAAGGCCACCTTACCGGATCAGTCTGTCCCATACTTCAAGCTAGTGTAGTTCTCCAGCCTCGACGAGTACCGCCAAGTGATGAAAAGCATATACACCTGCCAAAATAGATCAGACACACGTGTACGCACCACGTTAATCACTATCCAACAAACCTGGAACACGAGGTCCGCCAGCATGAACACGATGAATGCCGTGTTCAAACTGGCAAAACCCGCTGTACAGAATGAAGATGGGATGTTCCCGCTCCCGTACCCGGCGGCTGCTGATGTCGTCCACAATTGACCGCCGTTCGCACATTCCCATACTATCTTCTCTTTCCTGTCACATGTCGAAATGGTCAACTGAGCGCTGTACGCTATCGCCAGAAAATTAAGCGCTTTACCCCCTCTGGAGTTCCACGATCATGGCAATGTCACGAACGGCGGAAATGACAATCAGAAATGGCCACAGGACAACGCAGGCTCGAGAAAATGTATATGACCGCTGTGATAGGGACCAGATTGCGATCAGCACTTTCACATACGCGTGGACGGATGGAGCGCTAACGTTCGAGAGAGCCAGGGCATTTAGCACAGCGGCGCCAGCTACTGCCATCGCTACTCCACCATAGATCTGCCTGCGTAATAGATCACTGCAGTTGAGCGGATGATGTCACAGCATCGAGACAATGCCGTACCATTCTGGATAGACGAAGAATAGGAAAGGTCCATATTTGAAGAGAATTATTCCCCCGACTAAATTATAGAGCTGTAAGGTGATGATGATGGTACGGTCGATCAGGTTTGAGGCGGAACGTGTGGTCCCGAAAAAAAAGGAGACCCACGAAGATGATGGTCGCCCATGCAATACCTCCAGCACGCTGCAAACGCACAAGTTAACATCAGAAGATCGCGTAGCATTTGTCGTATACGGTATACGAACGAGTGGGAAGATCAGCAAGCAGTTGTCGCACCTGCCGACGGCAGAGATTAAGAGATGAGATCAAGGAGGGTGACAACAGGCGAGTCAAGATCGGCTTACCACATAGCAATAGCAGGTCAAGACGTAGAAGGTATCGCGTAAAAAGGAAAGTGATAGTGCACACGACGTCGGAGGCTTGAAACCAGTTCGTATAGATCGTATGGAATGGCTGGCGCGGCCGGGAATCCAAGGAGGGCTCGTCCAAGAGAGGTGGGAGATCCGGGAAGGTGAGCGCTGCGTACCCGAAAAGGGTAAGGTTCTGCCGTCACCAAAGATGGATAATAAAATAATTAATAAAATAATCGTCTATTTGCTATTTGTCTCATCTGTTAAGCGCCGCGCCGAGATATTGGAAACATGGGGGACCCGGATATGATACCCGGCCGCCGACCAGAAGGGAAGTCAAGTCTTCTTCAGTCGTGACCCTGTTTCTCTCCGGGAATTCCCTGGCGTTTATGGGTGGGACCTCTTCACAACATGTGGCATCAATCACCCCTCAAGATCGCACAATCTTTCTCCACGAAAAGGAAAAAAAGAAAAAAAAAATTAAGGGAAAAAACTGCCCAGCCGCCATTTAGCCTTCGTTTCGCCTTCTCTGCCTTCTGTTTGAGCGCGCGAGCGCTTTCGCCGGAACATAACCTCCTCGATTAGCAACAGCCAGCTTTAAACTAGCTAGTGTGCCCTGCGTCAAAGCCTGGTTTTGTCATAGACCCTGCTGACACAAGTCTCCGTATCCTCGCTATGAACCGCTTCTCACCGGTTGCACCGCTCCCTCCGACATCGTACTAACTAACCCTATGCACGGGACGATCTACGACGACCCAGACGTCCCGTGTCGGAACTTTCATTGCTCTCGCACAGGCGTGCGGACGCAATATGACCGCATTGTCCAGAGTGAGTTCACATCCTCGGTACTTTGCACGCGTAAAATGGATCCATGCACGTTTTGGAAGATTCACATTACCCTTTCTTGGCACTATCTCCCCCAACATTCGCTCACTTCTGTGCATACCACCCTAGCTCTGGACTCGAACCCGTCAGCGTCTGATCCCCCTTTCCCGGGGGTTGTTACTACCCCTCTGGCTTCACATCCTTCTAGACAAAAATTATTAGGACCCACCCGGTGAATCGTCTTCAGCACCCGCGGTCTCGGGTGTTCCTTTTGACGCGTCACCACCCACATCCGAGTCACCTACCCGTGTTTCTAGTTAGACTTCTCAAAATTTGTGCTCCCACGTATTGCCCGGACCCAAGAGACGATCTTCCCTTCCATCACTTGTTTTCGATGTCCCACTTTGCCGCTCTAGTACCCTCATTTGTGAATTGGAGTGACTTGGCCGCTCTTGGGCAAAGGTCCAGGTTGCCGTGGGGCAGAAGTCGATTCGCGAATCCCGATAGCTCCGCGATTCACAACGACCTGCGCCGGCGTATATGCCATTGTTTATGTTCTGATACGAGTGATCATTGCAAGTGGATGGGATATTTTTGTTGCAGATCGATCCCGGTAAGGAGACGGAAACCCTTTGCCAATTGGATATTCCGTTGTAGGGGAGGGACCGGATGGAGGGGAGGCGAGCTACGAATCTTTTTCCGCAACCACCGTCTTCGCCCTCGCCCGGTCTGCAAATGATTGGGCGATACCGCCCCTTCATACAATACGCCCTCAGGGTCTCCAGTGGATAGAAGTCCCTCATAGGATTCGGATTCGGATTCGGAGAGGGTATTCATGTCCAGTCCGTTTGCGGCTCCACCTTCTGCCCTCTCCTATGACAATTTTCGTTTTTTACCGTTAAGCAAAATAACACAGGACATCATGAGCGCTCCGTCAGTTAACGAAACATTCGGTGCTTCGCGCCAACCCCTCCTCCCCCCCCTCCCGGGTACCCCCCTCCCCACTCGGCACCCCATGTTTCCCCCCACCCAATCGCTTAGCCGAAGGAGCGACGGTGACCAAACTGTCTGTCAGATCGGTTTCACAATATCCGGGACTGGGCGAGCGCCACCGATTACTACAACTACCAAAACTCATGCCCCTCCGGCTGTCCGTACGTATTACGTTCGTGTGCGCGCCGTCCGCCTGTCCCCATGACCCCGCTCGCTCCTTCCGTCCTGCCTGCCCCCTCAGGGCGCCCGCCCCCACTGTTGGGCTCCCTCGATATAAAAATTCATGTGAGCGACGGGCGAGTGTCCTGTGGCTGAAAAAACTCGCTTAGCGAGCGTCTGGCGTGTGCACCCATCATCCCCATGCGCAATCATGCATCATGTCCTCCTGCCTCATGCCCCCCTCTGACGGCTGGCTGGCAACGTAGGTTATGATGCGTTGGGGCCCATACACCGCATTATTATTATTTTGGGTTGACCGTCTGAGATTGTCAGGGCTGAGGTTTCCAAGACACGCTGCGCAGGTCAGTCGCCCTCTGCCCCTCCCCCCCTCGATCGAGGCTCGACAACACGTGTATAAAGCTGTGCAAATGGGATCAGTATGACCCGAGGAGGGCACCATCACGCATGGCTTCGATGTTGCTCCTCGTGTGTGGTCTTCGTTTGCATTGCAATCCATCAGCTAGAAAGCTCCGGGAGGCGGGAAGGGGTTGTGGGATTAGCGTCTTACTGTTTGTTGATTTACAAGCAAGCCTGCCCATTATACCATCTTTGAACTAGTCGCGATGCAGAGTAGGATGCACTACATTCACTTTGACTGCCAGAATAATACAAGAAACCACTGCATGGAACTTCGAAGGCTGTCAAGAAAGTGCCAGGACGCCGGCCACATAGGCGTAGCCCACGGTAGCAGCTGACAGTACATTCGCAGAGCACAGCTTCAGGAAAGGAGCCGCAAAACGGCGGTTCAAACCTCTGAGCGCCTTCGACTTTTAGATAACCAAAGTCCTGACTGGTAATGTGCTTTGTACTTGTTGAGCGTCGTACGTACAGTCATAAATGGTCCGTATCCTTCGTAAAGATAATCGTAATAGCAAACGGCACCGTCAAGGAGGTATGGACGGATAGAGAGATTGGAATAGGTATGGGTACGGAAGAAATGAGTTAGCGCCGCTACGGAGGACGGGGATTGTGACGGGGCGCCGGATCAACAGCAGCAAGGGGGAGGACGGTGCGCTAGTCGAGGCATAATCCGCTAGGGGAATGCCTTTGGAGTACGAGATGATGGAAGAACCGATCGACGAAATGCCAGATGTCGAGTCAGCTGGTGAGCTTCGCAATCTAGACTTCGGATGATTCTTCCAAAACCCTGCCTGCGACATCCAGTCACAGGTCTCGTGGACTCTGGTCAAGGGACCCCGGGGGGTCATGCGACGCGCGGCATCGCAGACCAAACCCCGGTGGCATTGGAGACCAAGTCCTGTCCCGGATAACAAGTACACAACCTCCCCCGCAACCCCAAGCCCAAATAAACGCAATAGAGTCTGAGGACAGTGAAGATGGAGAACAAAATACAATTGATGGGTCGTGAGATGGAATGCAAGAATAATAGATGGGACGAAAAACGAAGAAAGGGGCCATCAATAATCACCGTCGGAGGATGGGGGGGAATCTTCTCGGGGAGGTTCTTGTCCCGAGACCGACGTAAGTTGGGATAGATTCGACGCCTCTGGAGGTGGAGATAGTGGGCGGTTATCGACACCCATCGACACGCCTGGGGAGGGTGTGCTCGCATTGAGGGATATCTTCTCGTTGAGGTTTTGTAGCCGTGCAATCTCGGCGTTCAATCCCAGTATTTTTTTCTGCAACTGTTGATTCAATTTCTCGAGCTGCACGATGTGGTTGGTCGCTGATTTAAGGATGAATGAGTTCGATTTTCAGGGCAGTAGGATGAAAGGAAAGGTCATACCTCTCTCCAAGAGGGAAACTTTGCTGCTCTTTTGATTGGACACAGGGAGGACATCCTTCAGACGGGCATAACCGTCTCTAAGTTCATCGCGCCTTCGTTGTTCTGCTTCGATGCGTTGACGGCGAGTGGCCTCCTTCCTAGTATATGCGATACTCTCGGCGATGTTCACACCCATGTCCTCGTCTGAATCTCCAAAGGATCTGCCTCGGCGACGCCCTGATGAACTAGATGGGGAAGGCGTAGGGTTATAACGTAAAGGATTTCTGTGGACGAGGCTGTTGGCGCGAGAGGACGAAGAGCTGCTGTTCCGAGAGTGATAGGCTCCCTCGGCAGAGGTATCGGAGCCGGAGATGGGGGGAGAGAGAGGGCCGTACATATCTGGGGAAGGGGGCGGGCCAGGTTCAATCATGAGGCCAGCAGCACTCTGGGTTGGCGGGGACGAGCTGAACTCGTGGCCGCTGTCATACTGGGGATGGTGCGTGTTCGCCATGAGGCTCATGGGCCGCATCTGAAAAGCTTGTTGAAGTTCTGAAAGGGGGAGAGATTAGACATGATGTTTTTTAGAAATGCAAACATGAGGATGAACGGCAAAGGATGATTGATACCCACGCGGGGGAGGGGCGGTAGGCACGACAGGATATGTGTTGATGCCTTGCTGTGGGTAGACCATGTCGAAATTCGCCTCCTGCTCAGTCGGATAAAAGCCGTATGGGCCGCCATGAGGCAAGTTCGCGGTGTTGTGGCTATCGTGATGGTCCATGAGGTGAAAAGCGACGAGGAGAGTGTCCCGTGCGAGGAAGTTATAAGAAAAAGAAAAGTTGCAGAGAAAAAAAAGTAAAAGTAAAAGAAAAATACGAGCAAAAGAGGGAGGGGGAACACGTTAGAAGGAGAAGAGGGAAGGGAAAAACGAGTTGGAAAGGGAGAGGGAGATGAGGTCGGATTCTCGAACCCTCGAATTCCAACTTTACGTCGTTTTCCCCATAACTCATATTTCTCACGGAATCGTTCGACACACACAACAAGAACAACGATAGGATAGTCTATTGGGCGCGGAGCCAGGTCGGCCAATTTGCCTTTTTATTTGGGAAAATAAAAAATATAGCGAGACGCCTGTCGATCCAAACTCCATACAGTACGGGGACAGCGTCGCGAGTGTCATGGATGATGACAGTGACAGGATTGGGCAACGCCACCGCCCATCGATACCATTTGCGATGGGTTCTGCGATATCACGGACGAGGAACGTCTGATCTCCGCTTCATCGAATGAATGGAAAAGGTCTCATCTCCGATAACGAACAGCTCTATTGGCACCACCTTCCCGAACAAGGTCCTCTGCGAACACAAAGAAAGCGTGGTAATCGGACCAACATATTCAAATTCGTCCATCCTCAGAATGGCTATTGTATCGTATATGGGTACACATACTGTACTTTGAAGGGGGAAGTAAAAATAAAACACTGTACAGTACGAGCGTGACCGTCGGGTTAAATGACGACGGCGACGACAACAAGGACGGTGATATGACAACCACGTGCGGGTGTCTGTCGGTCTCAGGTCAGGTCAGGTCAGGGCCGGGTGTCATCACCTTTATGCGCTCTGAGAGCTGCTGCGCTATGGTCCCTTGGTCGTTGTCGTCTCGGTCTAATTAACCGTCGTCTCCCCAAATGACCTCCGAGGACGCGTCCAGACATCCCCAGGACGCGTCGGATGGCGATCCTGCCCCGCTTTCTCCAAACGGTTCAACCACAAGCCTCACACCATGGCCTCGTCCCCGCACCCCGATACCCCCGCATCGCCTTGCCAAACTAGCCAACGCCCTCGGTATCTCTGCCCCAGTCCCCCTCTCACAACCAAGCGACGATTCCGTCACATCGGCTTCCTTGCTATCAAAACCTCTCACCCCCGAGGCCCGGCGTTCTCCAGCACCCTCGGTTGCATCAACACCTCAATTAATCTCTCATTCCCCCGTTCCCTTCTCCCAGTCCAAGTTTCTTCTCCACGTCGTCCCACCCCTCCACATCCCTCATGAGTCCAACTCTTCTGAGGGCTTTCAACTCACCCCTCCCCCACCGGCCGCTTCTGGGTACCACACCCAGTTTAAGCGTGGCACTCTCGTCCCACTACTCCCCACTCTACAGAGTCAACTATGGGCCATTGCAAAGGAGTATGCCCTCCCAAGTACTGTTGGCATGATTCTTTACCTCGTCTCTTCTGCACCAAGTCCCAATCCAGAAACGGCCTTGACCGTACCGGACGAGCCAGGCCCAAGGCTTTCAGAAGACATCTGGAAACACCTCTGGACGCGAGTGACAAAATTCGAGAACGAATCCTACTCTCGTATGACCACCCCCAATCCTACTACTGGTCTCGGCTTCGGCTATCTGGGCCCTCCCTCCCCTCTCCTTCCTCAGGAGTTCCCATCTTCCAACACCCTTCGACCTCTCGTCTCTCCCGGCCGCGTTACACCCCAATTTTTCCCTCCCCCTCTAACACCCACTGGGTCAATTGCTTCATCCAACCCCCCCACCCAGGCCACCCCTTCCGAAACTTCCCAGTCAGAAGTTGACACACCGGACACCTCTTTACCTTCGGATTCCCGTGCTGCGACGCTCGATCTCCCAGGGCTCACATCACCCTCTATCATCCCGATCCTTGCAAAAGTAGAGTTCGACATCGACAAGCGCAAGGCCACATGGTACGGGCCTTGGATACGCAGTCGGAAGCTCAATCACCAAAAACGGGAGCAGCGCATTCGCACTGAAAGTGATTCCGGCACATCCCCCACAACAGAGGATGTCAGTCGGGGCGACGTCGAAGAGGAGGTCCCAAAGGTTGCGCCGTTACCTTTGAGGCTTGTGGATCGACAAGCAATCCCGCGATTCCTTCTTTCAGCTAGCGAGGACGTCGATGACAGTCACGAGGCAAGTTATCCACGCCTTTCGGAATCACCCCCCGGTCTAGAGGACCCTGAACCCAACGGCATCCCATTGTCTGAGCAAGCGCAGAACGAGGACGATCCAGTGGATGCCGAGGAGGAGGAGGAGGCATTATTGGAGACGCGGGAGCGTCCAAAGCTTGCGTTAGAAATCCCCTCTTCTCCTCCAGACGCCACGGTGTACCCCCCGCTTCCTACCGTTGGGGCTGCGGCCGCAGCCGCATACAAAAAAGCTGCGCCACCACCGCTCACTCTGATGCCCTACTTCCATGGCATGAGCATTTCTGAAGAGGCCAGCCCCTTACCTACCTCGAGTAGTACAGGGCTTGCATACCTGCGTGACGGAGTATCGACGCCTTCGGATGGAGGTAAACGTACCGGAACTGTCTTCGACGAGATGGACTTGGGATTGGAGTTTGATGACACGGGAGAGGTTGGTTGTCAACGTTGGCCCGGGACCTCGTGCTGATTATCCGTCCAATTTAGTTTGATGAGAACGATCCAAACGATCGACGGCGAAGCCAGTACGTCTTCAAAGCCAAATTGGACGAAATAGAAAAGGTCGGTAAACGCTCAACACATCCAAATCAGCTACTGACTCTTGTTCGTAAAGACTTTAGTTAGGTTGTCGCCCCGGGGACTGCAGCATGAAATAACACGCAAAGAACGGCAGCCTTCTGCCCCGTCGTCCAGTGCATCAGAGCGTGGTCCACTAGAGCAAGGCAGCAACGAGTGATTACCCTCTTATTTCTCCGGATCTTCCTAGCTCACGATGACCCACAGGTTTCTCAATAAGCCGAATACAGCTTGGCCGTCTGTGCCACACTCGTCATCAAAGCGGCAAGACATCATAGCTGACTCGTCCTTGGGACCCGATAAATTTCTCGCACCGCCCAAGCTTTCTGTCGGCGGCGTTTCGCATTCTGCGCCCGTTTCTCCGTTAAGGAAACCGTTTCCGGTATTACAGGACAGAGAACTCGATGAATCCAATGCGAGGAGGCGAGAGCTGCGCGATCATGAATTTGCGTTCCCCGAACTCGACTCTCCGTTACGGAAGTCAGCTTCATTTAACTCTCCTACCATCCCACTGTCTCCCGATCCATTCGGACGCTTTCCCTCATCTCCTTCCCCGCCGTCATCATCTCAGCCTTCGACATCCTTAGATGTACCACTTCCACAACCCAGACCCAAGTTCTTCGCACCCGAGCTATCATCTGAGCAACAGCCTTCTCCGGCCTCACTCGGTCGTAAAGAGAGCCTTACCAGCTTAGACGCCGCTGCATCGAGACCGCCATCCAGCCGTTTCTCACTTGACTCAATAGAGGAAGGTGCAGGTAACCGGACAAGTACCTCACTCAATCCCGTCAAAAGCATCAAGTCTCTGTGGAAAAGAAGTCGAAAGGCATCCATCTCTTTTGTCTCGGGAAGCTCTCCTGCCACACAGACGGGATCAGGGAATTCATCTCCTCAACTACCACCGCCTCCTGTCCCAAGTATTTCCAGTGCATCAAGTACATCCACCCCACGCTCTTTAACTCCTGCCCCATCTTCTACATCCCGAGAATCGGTCGCAAGCCTAGCCTTACCTCCAGACCGTCACCCACCTAAGGCGCCGTATTATGATACCCCTTCGTTGCTGACATCTCGGCTACAACAGTCCCATAGCAGTCCATCAATTAACATGATGATCTTTAATCAAGAATCGCCATACCCCGTCCATGTAATACCACCACACTCGTCGGCCCGGCCTCGTACAGCCTCGCAAGCTGCTCGCATCGTCTCTTCTGCGTCGTTCGCAGACGCGGATGTCATGCCACCACCAATGACAACGCCGACAGAAAGGGAGAAGGCCGGCCCGCCGAGGTCCATACTCAAATCCAGGCGCACGGAGAGTTCTGCCAATTCGCTGCCACCAGACCAACTTGGGACACGGAAGAGCCTATCACGTGTTGACCCCGCGGCCCGCCCAGGTTCGCTCGCGGGTGGTGGAGGCCGGGTGACGCCTCCGTCATCATCCTCGGACTCTGTGCGTGTCTCGCTTACAAGCCCGCGTCGACGGCCGAGCCGAGCTTCAGCCCTTCCGCGACCGTCGCCGGATGATGAGAGTTTCGAGACAACAGAGCCAGTACCTCGCCTGGAGCTCGATCAGCGTACTCGATAACATACCACATTTTTCTTACTTTTTCGTCGGACGGATCGACTACTTTACTTCTTGCTTTTGTTTTCACAGTACCATACCCCTTATAGTGTTGGATACAGTTGTAAGTTAGTGATCACATCAACAGAGCTTCGAGAGACAAAGCCCTGACGCACACGAAAGTTAGAAGATCTTCATAATAGTGCGATGATCGAAACGACACGTGGACATCATTCACTAATAACACATCGAGCAGTATGCTATGCGTATTATATTGTACATGATTACAGCCCAAACAAACGACAAACGAAAAAGTCCAAAGTGATATACCCATGGAATAAGGAAAGTCCGAAGTAAGATTAAGGTAATTTACAGAAAGAGTGGTCAACTTTGGTGGCGACTACGTCGATCGTGGTCTTTACACCACCGTTCAAAGCGTTGAACGCCGCCGTTCCCAAGTTAAAACCATGGCCGGCAGTGTCGACCGCGGTCATATAGATCGACGCGCTGTTCGCCGGGTTCGTGATTTGCCAGCATCCGCCGCAATTAGGAGAGTTCCACGCGACATCCCAAGCGCCACCAATGTAGGGGTAGCTCGGGATCGTGCTGAACGTCGGGTATTTGGCGGCGAGGCCGTTGGCCCCGTCCGAGCACGCGACGTTGCTGACAGAGTAAGTGGGGTTGTCAAACGTGCTGTCGAACGCGGCGCGTGGGGGTGAAGGGGGCGCCGTCGGATCCCTCGGGACCATGGCTGGCTGAGGCAGGGCGTGTGCGACCTGCGTGAAGAAGAGGGCGAGGGCGAAGGAGATGGTGCAGGTGAGCTTGAACATCGTGAATGCGAAAAATAAGTGTTTTGGTGGGTGAGTGTGGTAGTGGTGGGTTGGTTTGTCTGGTGACTGATGCTTCACCGAGAGGAAAGCAGGCCCCGCTTTTATACGCGAAGAAAACATAGGAGTCAAGGAGTCATTGAGCATGAGGATGCAGTGTAGGAGGGCGCTGGCGGTGAACTGCTGGTGTATTTTTAGGACTGTGATGGAGGTTGCACAATGATCTGGTATGAGCGGTATGAATGCGAGGTGCAGGGCGCCATGCAGTGTAGTTTGTCCCACTCGATGTCAGATGCGCGCCGTATAGCATGCGCAGCACAGTAGGCTCGGTGCTATAGTAATGGGACTTTAGCCCGCCTTCGTTCGACAGAGAGAATGGTTTTGCACTGCTTGTGTCGAAGAGTTACTAGGCAGAATGATGAACGGAGACTCAAGACATTCCAGACGGGCATCGCATTGTCTAAAGGTTGCGGGGTCACATGAACAATTCCACAAGTACATCAGGCGACATCGACAACTCGGGATCATCGATCAACGATCAATATCCTGCTGAAATGAATGTCCGGTATAGCTATTTCTCCGGGGGGAGGCGCTGCAACAAACAGGGCTAGGAGCCACCATGGCGAAGTGACTCTGGGGGTAAACCGAACGTGTCGCGGGACACGCTGGGAGACATAGTTCAATTCAATTCAAATTCCGCTGCTGCCATCAAGGGGGTTTCAGTGCGGTATTCCTTCTTCGGAAGGTGAGTCCCACACTACCGGCTTATCTGTAGAGAAGAAGCAGGTGTGCGCGTAAATCCGCATTTCCTCCCTGCCTGGCTCCGAATGGATCTTGTGCTGCTATTCTCGCTCCTGACCACCAAGCCCCCTTTGGATAAACCGAAGGAAATACCAAGGCATTTCCAAAAAAAAAAAAAGCTATGTTGCCCCTGAGGCCAAAACGCGACGACGAAAGTAATGGCCCGTGACCGGGACAAGAATCCTGAGTGTTGCCGCACTGTTGCGCAAATGTCTGACATTTTCATCCTTTGGGCCGCACAATAATGAGATCGAAACGACGGAAAGTGAAATAATTCGTCGATAATACGCCGAGGAGTAGAGTGATGCGTATTGTGCATATGAAATGGCTGCGGTCTGACGAACTGAAAACAAGTAAAGAACTCAGCTAAAGCAGTATAGGCCGAAGGTAAAGAAGGGTAAAGTGGAAGCAGGCGTTTACATGTTTACAATCCACAGACAGAGGCAGCAACATTGTTGACGACCACGTCAACCACGCCCTGACCAATATGACCACCGTTCAACTGCTCAAACGCCTCTTGTGCAATGTTGAAACCACCCGCAGCGGTGTCGATGGCAGCAATTTGAATCGACACCTCCGTCGTCTGGTTAGTGGTGATCCAGCACCCGCCGCAATTAGGAGAGTTCCACACTGACCACACAACGTCGAAAGCGCCGCCAATGAAAGGGATGTTCGGGATGTCGCCGAACGTCGGGAATCGCGACGCAAGACCGTTAGGCCCGTTCGAGCATGCCACACTATTGAGAGAGCCAGCCTTGTTGCAGCTGTCGCCGGATGATGAGAGTTTCGAAACAACAGGGCCACCGCGGATCTCGATCGGCGTACTCGATGACATACCGCATTTTCCTACTTCCTCG
>Ga0307509_10006081_pt1 | contig 16427 bp, 17 predicted proteins | sample 10_EM_MG_FD_202245 | JGI IMG/M metagenome (GOLD analysis project Ga0307509, IMG submission 202245) | Populus trichocarpa ectomycorrhiza microbial communities from riparian zone in the Pacific Northwest, United States - 10_EM | ecosystem: Host-associated > Plants > Roots > Unclassified | place... | reverse complement strand
GCACAATCATACCATGTGTTTGTCACTGCATGGGATTCAGGGGAGTGATAGCTGGAATCCCATAGTTGTTAGGGTATGATAGTTAGTTTGGGGTACGACCGGTTTAGGGTCGTGACTGCCACTTGGGCGTTTTTCCCGTTGTGTGGGTTTTTCCTGTTTTGTGTGTTTGTGCGCTCTCTTCTGTATTTAGTCTGAGCTACCAGTAGAGAGCTTCCTGTATCGAACATCCACATCGTTATCATCACATACCGGAACCACCACCTACCTGCTTTTATCCGTGCTTCGCGCCGTTACCTACGCTACCCCAGTTATCATTGGGTTGTGAGCGAGCTGCCATCAGAGTGTCGCTATCATCATCATCCCCAAGCAGGGCAGCGCAGTGGAGAGAGGTAAAGTGAAATCTATCGCCAATATTGGGGTTGACATCTTCCCTTCTCAATATTAGCTTCACCACTTCGTGAGACTTACGCTTGACAGCAATCATGAGAGGTGTGTCGCCAACAACGTTTGCGATATTAGGAGCAATGTCTTCCCGTTCCAACAGTAGCTGTGCTGCTTGATAACGACCACGCTCTGCAGCGCAGAAGAGGGGTGTTTGGCCATGATTATCGGTAATATTGGGGTTAACATCTCCACATTCAAGCAGTAGTTTCAGTGCCCTATAGCGAAGCCGCATGGTAGCCCAGAAGACCGGTGTTCGGCCCAAATTATCAGAAAGATTCGGGTTGACGTCCTCCCGTCCCAAGAGTTGCTTAACTACTCCATCACGACCATAGGAGGCAGCCCATGAGAGTGGAGTTCGACCTTCAATGTCTGTCATATTGGGGTTGACACTCTGCTGTCTTAGTAGCAGATTCACAACAGCCTCGTGCCCTTGGCCCGCAACCCACGAGAGGGGGGTCCGTTTACAATTTTCAGCCATAGTGGTGTTCGAGTATTCCTCCTCTTCCGACAGCAGTTGCCGTGGTTAAAGGGCGAAACGGGCGGGAAAAGAGAAGAAAGAAAAAAGAACTGGGAAGCTAGAGTCGCTTGAAGGTGAATTAGTCAATCGAGGTCTTCGGGGAAACTGAAAACACAGAGCTTGATTCGTGGCCGAGGTACAAAAGATAAAAGAGGGATTTGAGAAAGCAATCTATAAATGCGGCTGTCGTGTTCTCAGAGGTGTACGTCTGCGCCGTGTTCTTGATGGGAAAAGAAGTGGGGTCAGTGCTGCAGAAGGGCGCCGGAAAGGCCACTTATATAACCCTCTACGACAGCTGTCGCGGCCAACGTTTTGAAGAACAGTCACGTTTACAAACCATATAGGAAATTTATTGAAATATGGCGCTGTCCGGCCAGAAAAATAATTAATTGTGTTACTTTTCTAGGATTAGTTTTAGGATTTAAATATGTTCAGTTGACTCTCTCGGATCCGGATATCTACATCCAATGTTAGAACTTTCCTTACTGCGATACGGTAGTACGAGTGCTGCTTACCCGGCATGTGACTGCCCTCCTCCACACCCACTAAAACTCTTCCTTTGGTTTACGAATTCCAACTGCATCGCTCTTATCACCCACTCCACTTGTCTACCAACATCGTGAAATCTTGTTTTTTTCCGCCATTTTTCGCACCCCACAGCGCTCATCGATGGCTAACCCTGAGATGGCACAAGATCTTGTCAAAGGTAAAGGCAGGGGGGATCTCCCCACTCACAGCAGTGGGTCCGCCTTCTACTCTCCACAGTTCAGCACAAATAGCGACAAGAATACCCCTACCATGGGTGTCCACCCGGGTGCTGGCCCCAATCAATCTCACCCCTTGCCACATGTCCCACCTTCTATGGACCCGATGGAGGAAGTTGAATCCTTTTGGTATGAACGCTACAAGAAGCAAGCGGAAAAAATGGACGAGGTTTGGTTCCAGCGCTTGAATGACCAAAACAAGCACCTCGAGGCGAGTTATAGAGAAATCGGAAACTTAACAGTAAGGTATTCATTTACTATTCTTCTACTTGTCCTGACTGGTTTCTAGGCTATGGTGTTGGACGAAAAATCAGAAATCATGAGATTGGAGGGCGCCTTTAACCTACGTGGCACATTGGGTAAATCATCTTAATACCAAGATATTAAGCCACCACTAATGTTAAGCTGCAGAAAGGACGGTGTTTCACGCTAAGGTGCTGAAGAAAATCCCCCAAAATTCCCCCGCCGGGATTCAGGAGGGTCTCAACGCCATAGCAAAGACAGAGGAATTCATCAAGGCTCTTGAGGAGGAAGTTAAGTGCCGCCGTCTTGTTCCCAAAGCGGTTGCGAAGTGTATTAGACTTGCTTATTTTCAAGCATCCAAACACAATCAGAGTAATGATATCATCATTACTCTCCGCCAACAGCATCATCCCGTTCATGAACTTGCCGTGCTGGCCGCCTTCTTCAAGGTGCAAAGAGGGTGGCCGGGTGGCCTGGAATGGAAAGAGGTGAAGCAGGTATCTGGGAATGCACACTAGGCCCGGAGCGCACTACAAAAGCTTTTGTAAATCTTTTCAATTCAAAAAGGTTGTCAGTGCTGGAATTTCTCAAAGTCTGTTGTTCTCCCTGAAGCCAATTGACCACCACCACATCCGTATTTACCTCTCATGGTTTGGAAGCCAATATGTAGTGATCCCAAGCAGCCGGTCCGTCCGCCTTTGCGCTCGGCCCCACTGACCTAGGCTGTTTCAGAGATGACTGGGCCGTGCTCTAGAGAATTGACCCCACAAAGCCAAAGCCGTGACGAAATTGCTGCTCGAAATACTGCTATCAACAGAAACTGATAGCTTGTGTGACGAAAGACAAAGGGATATCAAAGAACAATAAGATACAGTTTGGTGACCTGCCTTTCTGACGGTTGCAGGTAAGGGGAGTTATTTAAATACAAAAAAAATCAATACAAAAATATTCCGTCCGTTTCTTCAATATGATCACACTATTTCCTTGCTTTCTCGCGCCATATGCCTTTCCCCTCTTTCCCCTCGGTTCTTCACCACTTTGCCAACTTATTGTGCATGGGTGTGTGACTCCGGTCATTCCTCCGATATCATTCTAGTAAGTTCTAACTGATTGGTAAGAGCGGGGTAGTAGGAATGATGTCCGATGGCCTGCCGCGGAGTGAGTGCCGGTGATTAACAACAAGCCGGGCCCCGCTAGGGCTACCCGTAGACTCCAGAGTGATAGCATATTGCAACCTTAACTCTAATATGTAAAAAATGAGATTCTGTATGGTATATTATTGCCAGGGTTCAAACATCACTCGTAACCCTGTGTTGAATTTATAGGAATTAGAAGTTATCATGTTGGTGGAGGACATGCATGAGAATTTGGAGACGAATCGGCTAGAGAAAGCATCTCGGATAATATTAACCCTACCAGAAGTGGTGGAAGGATCATTAATGGAAATGTAAAAAAGGACTATAGATAGGAACGAAAACCTTCACAAGAAATAGCGAGTCAACAATCTACTGAAATTGAAATGTATCACCGATCCTTCGCGTTCACATTAGCTCAAATGACTTAACTACCCATCAATCCTCCAATCTTGGGGTTAGCTATAGGGCTCACTTCACAAGGGGAGAGACACACTCACTCGACCTAACAAATCTAGCTTTCATTCTCTCTAGCGGCGAAATATTGTTGTTGGGGAAAGGGGCTCGCATAAGGCGCATACCCAGGGCCAACATGCTGAAGGATAGCAGAATCGTACCCAATGGGCATGTCACTATCCCTACTCACGCCCAAAAAGGTAGGAGCCGGAGGGACAAGAGGATACAGGCTAGAGAAGTGAGGCGGGGGAAAGGACCCAGAGTAACAGTAGTAGTGGCTCTGCCCAGACTCCGCCTGCTGAGGAGGATACCCGTCAGGCAAGAATGGTTGTGGGTTGGAAGCCTCATTGAAACCAGGGTTGGTAAGGTTCTCCATCTTTAAGGAGCCGACTTTAGTATCGGGAGAAACAGGCTCTGAGATGATTGAAGGGTGTCCAGTAGACATCAATTGTTGTTTAACAATTCCCGAACACCCATGCTCCTCATTAGCACCAGAGAATGCCTGATTTGAAAAATTGTAGCCTTGACCGGGGATATGATATTGTGGGATAAAGGGTGTGTATGGGGCGAACGAATACCCAGCGGGCGTTGAGTGTATAGGAGTGCGACGCCATCGGGAAATTTCCAGGATAGCGAGAAGCCATCACATTTGAACCATACTATTGCTTCTCGTCAGTTCTGCGGGCCTACCGTGACTGAGTGAGCTTACGTGATTGTGGTAATTCATGACATGAAACTGCGGCGCAAGAGGTATCATTGGATTTGGAGTGGAGAAGCGACGTTCTGAATCCATTTTATCCATCCGAATGTTGTTAAAATATTGTTGAACCGGAGCGACAGGAAGGGACTGAAACTGATATTCTTGGACCGGTAGATATTGGGGAGTTGTGTTGGGAACCCCTCGCTCTGTAACATTCTGAGCGGTAAGACTAGTTTCCCGTTGACTGCGATGCCCAACAGGTATCCCGATAGCTTGTGGTCTCTTGTATTTTTCTCTCTTCTGGACATGGAGTTTTTTACCCATGAATTCTGATCCATTCCGATCTCTGTTAGCCAGAGGGAAGATTTTTCCCCTGGTCCCGGATAAAGGAACTTACCTCAGCCAGTAGGGCGAGATTTGCCATTTCTTCTGTCTCATATCGTATGAATGCGAACGCATTGATATCTAGACCTAAGCCCATTAGTTACGAACCTTCAAAGCTTTTCAGACCCTACCCTGCTTACTGTCCCTTTTGACCATATTATGATATGATACAATCAATTATCCTCCCATGTGTCGAAAAACTGTGCCTTGCGCTCGCTCTCCGTTACTTGAGGGTTAAGCTTTCTGACAAAGATTGAGACCGTGTCAACCCCAATGAGTTGGTCACAACGTAGTGCCATGCTCATTTCCTGAGTAGAAAAATTGCTCGTCCAATCCGAGATCCGATGGCTATTGATGCAAAGACTAGAATTGAAAACGTTGAAAACCAATGTCAGACCCCAATAATTAACATGGAAAAACACAAGTCGCTCATACCTGAAAACTATCAACTGCATCTTGTTGGAACTGGAATCTAATATAACACTTATTGCCGGATGTTAGACCAAATAACGGCGCGGCCGAGGAGCCGTCAGAAAATTCGACAGACTCTAACGGGCCAAATCCATGCAGCATTTCGACCACCTCGTGGCGGTGGAAGAGACTGTTATCGCTTTCGCCCAGTGCGAGGGTTCTGTTGACCTTTGCGGGTTCGCAGCGTATCGGTCTACCAGATGAGTCAATAGTTCTAGCCCTCCCTTTCCTAGTGGCTCTTCTGGCGTCTTCATCGGTCTAAGTTCGGGTCAGTTTGAGCCAGCTAGATACCGAAAGGTATTATATTATAATACCTCAAATTGGCAGAAACCATAAGGGTTTCCCCTACTGTCCCGACAGATTTTAACGTGAAGTCTACCGTAAGTTACTTCGAAAAATGGGCTTGGAGACTTTTCATCAGTTCCTCATCTGTCTGACCAGCGGCGAGACTATTATATAGTTAGAAAAGGAAGAATAATAAATGCAGCTAAAGTACCACTTACTTTGCCACAAAGACACATGCTGAGGGTAATCCGCGAGCAGCCAGATCCTCGGGCCCTATCCCCATTCCCACTTCCAAAGCTTCAAAGTCCATATCCGCCTCGGTCATTTGAAGGTTGTCCTCGGCTAACATAGTAACAGGGCTGTGTTCATGGGGAAGAACTCTGTGTTGCTATTAGATTCTGAATTCTTAATCTCAACCTCGCGTGATTGATTGAAAAAAAGGCCCGGAATTTTTCTATTACTCTCTCGGCCTAGGCAAGAGGCATAGGGTCTAGAAAGGACGGTAAGACATCGTCTCCATCTCCAGGGCTGGACATTATCTTCCCACGGCGTCTCAAGTTGATGGTTCCTGTCTCATCAATTATTAGTCAGTCCTCCGAATATTAAGACAATCACCCTTTAGCCCACCACCTCCACCCTGGGACCCCAAATCCAGAACAAATCCCCAACAGGCGGTTGCATAAAGGGAAGCACTGACAGTACAAATTGTCCAGGCTCCCTTAAGGGTATTTTTAGGGGCAATATTCCTCATTTCCTAGGGTCATAAAAAGTCGTGGGCTCAAAGCCTAACCGCAGAAGATGGAAGAAACACTGTGACTTCCCCAGGAGTACTATAGAAAGGGGAGGGTGTGGGGGAAAAGAAAAATATATAGGGTATAGGCGAGCAAATCATGTCCTAAGGACCACAAATGACGAAGAACAAATGAAAATACCAGACACCGAGCCTCAAAATTGTCGAGGGAAGAACTAAACCCCTCGTGTCCGAAACAAAAACAAAAATGAGAACTATTTGAAACTCACCCCTTGGTGGTCCCGCATTTTGGGGAGTGGATGGCTGGTCAACCTGATCTTCCCTACTAGACTCATGCGTATTTTCTCCTATATTAGCAGATAGAGGGCGAGGCGAATGCTTGATCTGCCTCCTCTGAGGGGTAACCGGGAGTGAAGAATTCCATGACATTTTCCCTTGTAGTGATGAAAGTTGGCTAGAAGTATAAGTGAGAAAAAGGTATATCAGAAGAAGGAAGAGTACAGAAGGGAAAGTGAACGGAAGATGAAAAATGGAAATTAGAGGCTAGAGGGGCGGAAAGGCAGGGGAGGGAGGCAATCAATTAGGGGCGGATCTTGTGATGCAAGCGGCAGAATGAAATGGTAGAAGATGATTTCGAGTCGAAGGAGATATGAGGGTGGGAGGTGTCAGAAGTAGAGATCGTTGATGTATTCTCTCGTTGTTCTCTAGAGACAAAGGAAGCGGATCAAGTATTTGAATGGAAGGAAAGTTGGGATAAGGAAAGAACATGACGCGGTTAAAGCCAAACAAGTTTACATGCAACCATCTTTTCTAACAGGGAGGGAGGGAAGCTGAGCTCACCTCTCCCAACACAGTGCGGCATGAGAAGGCGCAAGTTAGTCAAGGTGTGCGATTAACCTCCCCAACCTTTCATCACGACCTCTAGGGTCGGGGTGACATCACACTGCTTGCACCCCCCTCTTGAGAATGAACAACCAGAAGGCCTGGGTAACCATCGGCGAACGCTTCCTAATAATTCGCCAATCTCGTCACTATGTCCACCACATCCTTGTGCTTATCCAGGGGACGGATTGCTGCGGGGAGCATTACTTGAGAAACCAACTAATACTATTTTTTAAGCATAATCGCCGCGGCCGATCCAATCGCTTGTGTCATTTCGGGGGTCTGGGATCAATTCAAGGACTTTGGGGGGAGGTAGCCTGCCGTATTCGTGTAATGCGTCAGAGGATTGTATAGCTGGAAATTAGATATTGCAACTTTGGCGCTGCTCGTAGTCAGTGTTAGGAGTAGGCCAGTGCTCAATCCAACCAGCCGAATGCTTAAGGGAGGTGCTAGAGGAATCAAATGCAAAGAAGAAACACCCTTGGTTAAAGAGCACACCCTCACCATTTTCCGGCCTCCGGACCTGCCGCTGGAATGGTTCTCCAAGACCGGCTCCTTTCTTACCGTTAATCTCCCCATCTTCTCACTGGTTAGAATATATTCAGGACCAGGCTTGGCCGAATCAGTTGATGAAGGTTTCCCGAAGACTTGCTTTGGGAGTTCTGCAAGTTCCAGGAGTTCAAGAGCAGGCGAGAGGTCATTTACAGCGCCCGACCAGTGGGATCCGCACCACCCTTCTGCACTTGGGATATTTGGGATATTATTGTCCGGTGTTTGGGTTTATCATAGAGTTTCTGTACGGTTTTAGCACAGGGTCTCCCGAAATGAGGAGAGTAAATGTGAGCCAACAGTACCTCTGTTTCTGCTAGCTTTCTTGCGTTCTCTCCTCACCTCTTCATCAACTCATGGTTTTCCTACTCATTTCATCTCCAGCAACCAATATCCCGGTGCTTATAATCTACTGGGCCGAGATTTCAGCATTATCATCGCTGATAATCTTTCTCATTCCCCCATTGATTTCTGTTCCTCGCGTTTGTAAGGACTTTGAGAGATGTTCTTGATAAAATATATACCATTGTCAACAGCTTGTCTTAGTGTGGAGAGCTAGCATGGGCATTTCCTGGGTGGTTTCATGAGTCCCAAAAGCAGTGCATATTTCCATTATAATACTGTGACTGAATCGACTGAGAACACCAGTGTTCCCAACGGGCCAGGCCGATGGTAGGCCGGCCTATAGGCTGTAGGCCGGGCCGGGCCGGGCCGCTCGGGAAAGTAGCCTAGGCCGATCTAGGCCCAATTCGATCGGCCTACGAAGCCTATCAGGCCTGATAGGCGCCTACAGGCCCGGTAATTAGTATTGAGAGCAGATCGCTTTAAAGCCCCCCAACCCCCTCCCCTCTTTCAAGTTTTCTCGCATTCGGTTTTTGTCCTCTTTGCCTTCGATAATTGATTCTTAATTAATCATATAACGAGTGATACACAACCAACTCAACAAAGTTTTAAAAACTCACCTCCAGAGCCACCAGTAGTCCTATCCTACAATCATTCCCCCCACCCCACCTCCTTAGTATGAATTACATTATATCCCAATGGTAACAAATTCCGATTGTTGCATTTTTGATGTTATTTTGTAAACTATTTACATTTACCGTGAAGTTTTTCCGTTGATACGGTGTGGCTGTTCGCTATGAGTGGGTCTGCCGTTGCAATAGGACGGCCTAGGCTATATAGGCCAGGCCCACCTATCAGGGAGCTGGTACTGAAAAACAGAAATATCAGGTACCGGTATATCTATTGTGCAGAGAAGGAAGTAACTACAAATCACGATCTATCACTGACAAAAACTACACACAGAAAACAGATCACACAATTCACAATAGATTCAAGTTGCCTAGCTAGTTCACGAACCTTCATCATCGGAGAATCCCGGGACCGAAAAAAAAACAGAAGCGAAGAGAAGAGTCCAACATATCCTGGTTGTCCGGCTATCCATTCACAGGAGATCCACCTCTTCTGGTTCGCTATCCCAATTGACCGTTGACAGTCCTGGCTCTTTCCCGCCGTGGTGGTTTTGGTGGTTAAAGAAAAGAAAAGAAAGAGTAGTGAGAAACGACTACCTTACACCTTCCCCCCCCCTGTCAGCCAATCATCAACCCACCATCCTTGTAACGAACATGATCTATGAGGCTCCCAGCGAATATAAGCTCCAACCATCTTCTCCCCTAGGTACAGGATGATCATCTACTTTACCGAATCAGCTCTAGTTAGCTACCAATTCTCCAAAGCCCGAAACATGTACGTTGAATAATATCTATTGTGAAAGGAACGAAAGAGAAACACCATTAAACTCCAAAATAACCTAACAAGCGCAACCCCGGGCTGCATCCTTCTGGTCCTGGTCTCGTGATATGGTTCCACTGGGGGAGGCGTTGGTGAGGAGGTCGCTGCCCTAGTCGTACAGGATGGTTGAAACCGATATATCCCGGCTGACGTGGGGGGCGCTTTTCATTAGGAAAGGGGTGGTGGGCCCCCTTGGTGGAGCTATGACCCCGAGCTTAACGCGCTCTCGGCTATACCTTTTTCCGTCGACCTCCGAGACACAGCTAACGCTTGGTGTAGTGGTGCGCGTGCTTAGCCCAATTGGCAATGGGTTCGTCCAACCCGCCATAGAATATTGGAACTAAGCAAAGACAAAATTTATCCGAAACAGTATCCAGCCTATACGGCCTATAGGCGGGCCCGGCCCGGCCAGGCTCAAGCCTTAACAAGCCTATAGGCTTGGGCCAGGCCAGGCCCTAGAGAATTCTCATAGGCCAGGCCAGGCTTTGCCGCGGCCTAGCCTACCTGGCCCGTTGGGAACACTGGAGAACACTAGTGTTGTAGTCGTGCTAGGGTTGAGAACCACGAGTATGATACTATGTTGCTCGGCTTGAAATGTGATGCACTGCAAGCGGGACTGGTTCGCCTACATTTCGGAGAGGGTTCAGTAGGCTGTGGAGGGGGGCACATTGGAGGCTTAACGGCCTCGGGAGTTCAATAAAGGACCTGAAGACCGTCTCTGCTTATTCCGTATGTATACGTCCGCCAGGACAAGGAGGTTGTTTTCCGATTTTTACTAACTCCCTTGATCTCAAGCGCTCAAGTTGCGGTATTCTGCGTCAACGCCAGGAGGAAACGCAACCCCAATACACTGTCTTGATTAGGATGATGGGTTTATTCAATAAAACAAGGGAGCTAATGCCCTGCGGGTAGTCTCACAACGGCGCAGCCATCAGTTTGAGTACGGCTTTGAAGGCTATGACACACGAGGCTAAAGGCGTCAATCAAATATGGCACCTTTCATGAAATGAATAAGGAATTGTGGTGACGATGAGGGAAATGGTGAATTTCGATGTCAAGACCGCAATGGATTGAGTTGTGGAAATGCAAAAGCTCATGCTTCGGGTATATGGAGCATCGAGGTTAACGCCCACACGTGCTCGCACTTGTAATAGGATGGCACACCTAATTATTAGTTTCATTGGATTCTCCCTTGCAAATAAATTTACCAATAGTTTTATATCGGGGTCAACAATCAGTCCGGTCACGTAGCCTATGATACCAACTAGGGCGAGGTGGGGGGAAATAAGTAAATATCATATACAGTATCATGCCAGAGATGTCAGAAGCTTCCTCTGATAGTCCACTCTCCTATCCATAACCAGGGAGCAGCCAGAGCTGACTGCTAAGAAGGAGCTGGTTCAACCGAAAAAGAATGCATTCGCATGCACATCCCACCGTACTATGTTAGAGTAATCTGTATTGGGGACAAATTCCGTCTACACGGTCGCGGCGGATATGTGCTTATTCGGTTCGTACCAGCGGCGATCCACCACTTTAGCCATTGTAGGGTCGTCTCTATTGGGATTCGGAGTGCAGGTCTGGGATGTGGGTGATGGGGATGAAGGGAAAGGAAGTATACTTCAGGTGCAACGTCCGGGAGGCCCCAGTATGTAACTACGCAACGCATGTGGTTTCGGCCACTTGCTAGATTTGCATCCCATAACAGCGGTTTGATGCCGAGCGGAAGTTGCAGGCGTTTCGAAATGTAGGCTAGGATGGCGGTGTGTAAATGCTTGATATGTAGATCCGGCATATGGCCTTACCCAGCAGACCTCGCAAAATTGTGATAACGTGGGGGGAATGGGTGCCGGGATTAATTTAAAAGACAATATTCTACCTCGGCAATTCTAAGACCCAGTTTCCGACACATTCAGGTCTCCTCAACCTCGCTTTCCCCATCACAATCAATCACTCGTCATAACATGATCTAGTAGCAGAAACCAATTTATCCCACGACTTGTTCATCCTCCTGTCCTGCCCTGCTCATGCTGACGCAATAAAATGCATCAGGCAAGAATTGTAGGATAGTGCCTAAATCTATGCTGGCGAGCATTAGGGATTGTACTCCATCTCTGACGAGACCCTCTACCCATGGAACGGCATAGATTCAGTCGTGTAATCAGAATCGGCCGGAAGTAGTACAATTCCATCGAGAGGTAGAGAGTTGGGGAGTGGACGGAAGAAATAAACTACCACTCGCGCCGAGCCTAGGCTAGATGGTGTCCCGCGCACGCTATAAAGAACTCATCGCGGTGGTGGAAAACTGCCTGGGAGATCTACCCACCTAGCGCCCGAGCTCCCACCTCTATTCCGACACTCCAATGACCACCGACCCCCTCGCAGAATCACTAAGTCTGGCTCGACGCGCTAACAAATTGTCTCATGAACACCACATACCCAACGTGGCGCCCCCCCTCAATCTCCTTCTGGCCAGCAGACACACATAATAGTTCGGGATATCCTCACTCCGCCTTAGGCCACCGTAATATCCGCCAAAGAAAATCTCCTTTTCATGAAGTTTGCCGAGTAGCTTTGTGAACTAAGGTGGATGTCTTTGATCGTGTATTGTCGGTATTTATGAACAAAGGCTCGAAAACCCAAAGAGACCTAGTAACAGATAAAGTTGGCAGACTGAAGCGAAAACCGCGCTCCATGGAATACGAGTGGAATTGTGGCTTCCTCTGAAAGTGATAATTCGGCTCAACGTGCGAAATAAAGTACTGTAGCGGCATTGCTCACTCGCGGGGAAGAGATAATTCTTGATGCTGGGTACAGTGCTCGTGCAGTGCAGCATTTTCGTGCCGCTCATGAGCCGCTCGGGGTTGCGCATACTGTACCGTAACTTAAGGTTGCCGGCGATTAAGTTGGTTTCACAGAAAGTACCAGGATCGCGGTGGCCCCCACTTTTCTTGACCCTATACAAATTATGTCTAACCGACTCCACTGCACAAAACTGTTCGAGAATCCATTCCCTACAACCTTCAAAATAGCGAAAAATACCAAATGTCTCTACAACACATCAGCAACAACGTCAACGATTTCAATAATATTAACAATATATGGAATAACTATACCGTGGCCAACGAGAAGTCCAAAATTTTGACCTGGCTATCCCCACTTGACCCTCAGCGACGGCACCAGGACATTCGAACCCGTAGGGTCGACGAGGTGGGAGACGGGCTCTTACAAACTCAGGAATATCGGAATTGGTTTGGGAGCATCTGCAGGGGCGACTCAGATGGTTCAGGCTTGTTTTTTTTACGGAGGTCCGGGGGCTAGAAAGACCTATATTAGGTGAGAGAGAAGCTGCTCGAGGTAAGAGAGGTGTCGCTAATAAGCTGCGATGTTAGCTTGCCGTAAGGGGGAAAGCTGCCGTTGCGTGCCTCTACTTCGGCTCCGCCCCCCAGGAGGAGCGATAACCAGCTACGATCTTGGGTTCGGTGTTGAAGCAGGCTGTTGGTGGGCTGGACGAGATTCCGGAGGGAGTAGTTGAAGCTTTTCGGGACAGAGAGGTCATTGGTGGCCAGTTCCTTCAAGCTATCTCGGCCTCGCGACGTACTGTACATTTATATGCATTGATGCCCAAGATGAGTGTTCAGCAGGACATCGGATGAAGCTTCTTGGCTCGCTCGATCAAATTCTCCGGAAAACCCCGAGTGCACAGATATTTCTGACAGGGAGATCACAATCCGGGGTGAGGTTGAGAACCATCTTTCTGGGAGAGCAGCAACTAGATCCATAATACCCACTCAAGATGATATCGTCACATTTCTCAAAGCGAAACTAAAAAAGGATACATGCCAGACGCAATGGACAAGAGTTTGGGGGAGGAAATTATACGGAATATTCCCACAACAGTTTCGGAAATTCGACACAAAGGATAGATCTACCGTGTCGAATATGCTTCGGCGTCCTCGGCAGAGTGATTTAAATTGGATCACCGAGAATCACTCATGACCTATTTAGACCGAAGCGAGATACTCTCTCCAAGGCGAAGCATGGCTTTATCGGGAGAACCCATAGCGGCGTACCATACAGTGTTAAACAAAAAATATTTCTACTTCACCCTTTGTGAGATTCTCTAGGTTCTATCATACCATACAGCCACCGATGGGGCAGAAACGCGGAAGCAGGGTTAGGGGTTCGCGACGAAGTCACAACCCATAGATCACGAATGTGTAAGTATTATCCACAACACCTCTCCTTACGGACTACTGTACGTTTCTAATATCCTATAGATGTCAGCAGTTGTTTATCTATTCTAAGGGCATAAACGCGCAGGTGATCCTGAACGTGTTCATAGGATTGCCATGTGGCGGCCGTAAGGCTTTAGTGAGGGAGTTGTAATTGGTCTAAATACCACTGATATTCCATTTCACAAATTTGGGGCAGGTGACCTTCAGGGGAGGATAGAGGAGCGCTTGCTACTTAATGGTTATATCTGAAGGGTGTTTACTTGTAAACCTGTGTAGGACAGGGGCGATACTGACAGTAGAACTGCTGGAAGTGAAGGTAGGAGCACAATTGGCAAATAAATGCGGCGCCCTGTCCCCAACGGGGAAGGAAATCTAAAAACTCTTGAAAATTTATGTAAGGTAACTGGTATTAAAACCGGTGATTTTCTCTTTTTCTCTTCAGAAGACCCATCTACCCCACCAGAAGCCGTCTGCTGCAAGTGTAGTTGGTAAAAATAAACGGGAAAAACTCCATTTTCGCCTAATGTACATCCTACCATTCCACCCTTATTACTGTAATCCGTTCCATCCTAAGGTAGTGTGAAAGACTTGATAGAAGGCATTTAGCAAGAGATGATCGTAACAATCGGTGTGCGAGAGCGCGAGCAGAAATCAAGAGACCATGCTCGAGCCAAACCCCGGGAGAGCAAATATAATTTAACCACCGCCGATTCTGGTGCGCTCTTGCGGATTGTATCTAAGTGATTCCAGAACAACTGTGGGGAACGCAGGGAGCCCGCCCAAACTTTAATCCGCACGGGGTACAAAGACAACGGTTGGCTTTATTACTGAGCCCGCATATGCCCCGACGAAATTGGTATATTCAGAGGAATTCGATTAGCTAGGTTCCCGCCTTTAATCCAGGAGGAGTAGACAACATACCAGGACTACCCTTTGTTTCCTTCATTCTGTTTTCGGGGGCGGGCTAGTGCATCCTGTGAGTATTGTATTAAAGTTAGCAAGTTATCGAGAATTCAGGTCAACTGTGAAATGATTAAATTACCGAAAGGAAAATGTGTCAAAGCCAGTGTATCGAGCACGCAAGCTTTCCCGGGAACCCGCAAAGCTGTCGGAGTCAATGTCACGAAAGACCAACCGGTCAGTATCCCCGGCCCTGCCCGCTTTCAAAACTTGATCCAATATTGTGGTCGACATGATCGGGAGACCGAGTAGAAACTTGCCAGTGGATAAGTTGAGAGAGGGGGTGAGAGCTCAAACAAAGCGAGTAATTGGTGGTTGGAGATGGTGTGGGGTTGACGGTTTGTTTGAAGACGAGGGCTCTGGCTGACTCTAAATAAGCCTCTCAATGCCGAGCCTCACAGCACAAGGACAACCATGTACTCGAGTACGAGTATAACAGTTCGATTGATGCAACGGGGGACGCCTTGGCACAAAATACTTGGCAATAAAATACTGCTTATGTTCGAATCAGGGTAATGGTAGAGATATCTTTTATTGTAATATAATTTTTATTTATGTTAAAACCTACAGGAAAATGAGGGAACTAATTATTCAGGAGAGTGTGCCATAGCTCAGGTTATAATATTAGACTCTACCTGATATTCAGGAGTGTTTGTTCTTTTTTACCCTAAACCCCTATAGCAAAAGGCGTCCCCCGTTGCATCTATCGAACTGTTGTGTATAGACGGCCGGAACCCATGACCCGGATTAATGAGGCTCAAAAGTCAACAAGAACCTCGCCCGGTTGGTTACCCGGCCTCACGATTTAGCACCTGGCCCAAGATCTTAGGAAGCCCGGGGCAGAATAAATTTAACCATTTGCAATCGGAGGGGGACACGGAGCAGCAACTATTGACTGGAGAAGACAGTGATTATTTGGCTGGTTAACCTTAAACCACTACTCCATAAACTATTTCCAGACCCTGTGCCAGGGGACCACCAGTGCTCTTCGCAATTTGGCATGCCGTGCCAGCCCGGCATGTGTGCAACATGATGGTTGATGCTTCACCCGCACCAGCCTACTAGTCATAGACTCTTAAGGGCTTGACTATCAAAGCTCTCTTCAACCATTTATTCTAAAATATTATCGCGCACGCTTTACAGTGCCTGTCTCTCACCCCACTTATGATGCTGTCTCACCTGATTAGTGTAGCTCGGATAAATCCATTGTATCGAATATGCTGCTTAAGCATCCTTGACAAAGGCCTTTAAATCGGATCACATGGAATCACTCATGACCTATTTAGACCAAAAGCCGGGTAGACTCTCGAACGCGAAGCATGGCTTTTTCAGGTGAACCCATAGTGGCGTACAGTACCATACAGCGTTAAAAACAAAATTCTACTTCTCCCCTTGTGAGATTCCCAAGTTCTATCATACCGTACAGCAACCGATGGGGCAGAAATGCAGAAGCAGGTTTAGGGATTCGCGATGAAGCCACAACCCGTAGCCCACGAATGAGTAAGTATTATCTACAACACCTCTCCTTACGGACTACTGTACGTTTCTAATATCCTATAGATGCCGGCGGCTGTTTATCTATTCCAAGGGCATAAACGTGCAGGTGATCCTGAACGTGTTCACAGGATTGCCATGTGGCGGCCGTAAGGCAATAGGTCTAAATACCACTGATATTCCATTTCACAAATTGGACCAAGAGGTGACCTTCAGGGGAGGATAGAGGAGCACTTGCTATAGTCCGTTGACAAAATTAACCGCGTTTCAACCAAGAGGAAAAAACTTCGGCCATGACAACAACACCCTCCACCAACCCCACTATCCTTAAAACTAAGGAAAAAAAATCAAAGATGTAAGTATAA
>Ga0307509_10006080_pt1 | contig 16428 bp, 17 predicted proteins | sample 10_EM_MG_FD_202245 | JGI IMG/M metagenome (GOLD analysis project Ga0307509, IMG submission 202245) | Populus trichocarpa ectomycorrhiza microbial communities from riparian zone in the Pacific Northwest, United States - 10_EM | ecosystem: Host-associated > Plants > Roots > Unclassified | place... | reverse complement strand
CCCGGTAGAAAAAATTGGGAAATGGGGATTGGGCTTCTGAGGTTTGATTGGAGGGTTTGGTGTGCTTGAGCCAATTGAGCCACCGTGTTTCTGACTTTTAATTTCCACATTCTCAATTATTTCGACTAGAGGCTGTAGTTATGTATTGACGTTTTTTTATGCAACAAATTTCATGTCTTAAACATCCCAGCAACCTAAGTCTTGTACGGAAACATCACCCATGGCACTTGTACCCTAGTACCATAATATCCGGCAACTTCACAACTTCACGATTGATTTTGCCTGGACACTTGGCGCCAAGATTTCCGGAGACTTTTGAATCAGCCAAGTACAGGTAGGTGAGGTCAGTAGAGGTGGGTGATGACTTGTGAAGAGCTACTATAAGAATATGAATAGCGGAGAATGGTGCTAATAGGCTCCGCGCGCCCTATTCGCCTCTGGGTTAAAATGGGCTTCCCTTTCGGCCACACAAAATACAGTAGCACTGTTTTGTCCAGCAACTTATATGATACCTGATTATAGCTTCACACTTGGACTTCAAGTCTATGTAACGAGGGCACCCAATAGAGAGAGGGGAACCCTAAGGTTGCGACCACACCGAAGACTCAAAAGTAGAAGATAAATCCAATTTTAATAAAAGAATCAAACAGTAAAACTTAATATGGATAAACCTGAAAGCTTCACTCAATAAAGTTTCTCTCGAGGATTATTGGTTATCAAAGTAGAATGAATGCCAAATGCTTATACTTAAGTAGATATCATACCTAACCCATAAACAATTGATAAGACTTAGGAAACTCCTGAGTTTGTATTCTAAAATAATACATAAAACAAATCCATACCTAACTCGGTAACCTGTACCAGCTACATCTATTCTCTCACTTATTTGCAAGCACTCTAGCCTTATACTACAAGAACCAATATTTCCTTCAGTCCAGATGAGAAGAAAGTATATTACAAAGACTATAAGATAGTCTTAAGGGAAATACAAAGATAATATAATAGTCTTGGCACAACACAGAGACTATAAAATAGTCTGAGAACTAGCATAAGCAAGTCATTGCCTGTTGTATTTTGACCTCTACTAGGTAGGCTTGTCACAATTCCAAAGATAATATACTTTTCTAATAGTTATATTCAGATACTCTAACTTCTTTCAACTATTAAATATAGAAACAGATAAAGCCCTAAATTGAGTCTTCTAATATGAATCAAATCATGATTTCATCTCAAATCACGTTTTCAAATCAGAATCATTGTAGGTCAAACACCCCCTAACTCTCTTAAGCAAACAGTGCTTATGCTTATGCGCCTTCCAACCTCCAAGTTTTCAACAAAAATTTCCGATCATCAGCTTTGAATACCCTACTAGCAAGTCTAACCCAAAATATTTTTTACCGATCCCTCCCAAATGCTGTGTCACTCACATTTGGCAATCCCTCAGGTTATAGATCACGACTACCAGTAGATGCCAGCCGGACAGATAGTCCTCAATTCATGCCCCTAACACCCAGGTCATTCTCACGATGGATACTCAGTTTTTATTACCCATTAATTATGCCCTATCTAACTATCTACGCTTTTGGGTGGCCCCTTCTCATTGAAGTGCTATTCGAAGCTAACTCCTTGCTAAATGGAATAAATTCCGGAGCTCCGGGAATGTACTTCCTTAGGACCATTGGGACGGTCATACCCTATCCGTCAAGTTAGCATACAACCATGCACAAGGGCGGACTTTAACTTTATACCTCGGAGGTCTGGTAGTTCTCCATAATGCAACAAAGAGTACGCTCAGTCGCACAGAGGGTGGCGTTGAGGCAGTGAACATATTTCTTGACAGTGTCCGTCTGAGCCCTTGTTCCGTATCTTATCTCGAGGTTACGTGACTGGTAATCTGTGCAATTGGAGCAACTAACGAGTTCCTTGTACTCGCCCTGGAAAGGGAACCAAGCCTCAAGATCATACTTTTTTGCCGCAGCGTTATTGAGGGCCCCGGAGACGATAGCGACAAGACGGTAAGGGATATTGAGGGACTTGTAGAATTCCTCAGAATAGTTGATCATTTGGTCGAATGCCTCCCAAGACTTCTCAGGATCTGTGATGACGAATTGCTCAATCTTTGAGTTTTGGTCAGCAGCGATCTACCAAAAGATAGAGATTGCAAAATACCTTTTCGAACTGGTGAACTCGGAAAATACCCCAAGCATCCTTTCCGTGGGCTCCCGCCTCACGGCGATAGCACGAACTAAAACCAGCATATCTAATAGGAAGCTCCTTCTGCTGCAGCCATTCGTCGGCATGAAGAGCGGAAATAGGCTGCTCTGAGGTAGCAATCAAGTATTTATCGTTCTTCTCCTCTCCATCTACAACCTATTTCAAACATGTTAGAAACCCTCCAGTATACCCCATAAGGCCCACGCATCCCGATATACCATACAGACGCATACCTTGTACAACTCATCATCAAATTGCTCTAGTTGAGCAGTTTTAGCCATCACATCCTTAAGCATAAACTGCGGCGTCTGAAGTGACGTGTATCCCTTTGATTCTAAGAACTCCAATCCATAATTAATCAATGCTTGGTTAAGAAATACACCCCATCGCTTTAAAAAGTACCCACGATGTCCCACAACCTTGACGCCGCGCTCCGCCTCATATCCGTCGAGGCGGAAAAGCACATCATGGTGGGAAAGACAATCGCGCCTCTCAACAGTAACTCCTTCCGGAGCCCAACTCCTGATGAGTTCGTTGTTGTCCTCGTTGTTGCTCACTGGAACGGAGCTATGAACAAGATTCCCGATTGTACCTAGTTTGGCGTACAATTGTTTCTCCTTCTCCTTAGCAATAGCCTCGAGGTCTTTCCTTTCCGCCTCAAGCTGGGATTTTTGTCCTAGGAGGGATGATGCATCTTCTTTGGCCTATGTATCACAAGTCAGTAATCTCCATTACGAGTCCGAATAATACTTCAACAGGTGATTACCTTTTTCTTGGCACCAATCTCCTTCTGAGTCGTGTTGATCTCACGCCCTTTGGTGTCGACATTAAATCTTGCTGCGAAAGAAAATTGGTAAATTTCAAAAAATAAAAAATAAAACCCTCCCCCCAGGATACAGGACAGGGCACAAACCGAGACGACCTTCCTCGTACAAAGCAATAACCTCGTCAACTGCTTCGACAGGTGCATATCTCCGCCTCTGAGATTCGCGAATCACCTCTGGGTTACCACCCCTTGCCTCAATAAAGCTGACAACGTCCAACATCGTGTTTTAAAACTGTATTTGGTGCAAGCAGTTGTGGAGGTGAAAACGGTTGCTGGTATAGAAACAGTGGAGGGTGGTTGTTGGCTGCTTTACCGAAGGATGAGGCTAATCAGCAAGTGGATGTTTGGTCACGGTTGCCAGATTGGGGCGTGGAGGGGTAATTTCGATGGAGGGGTACTGTGATTTAAGTTGTTCCTGTTGAGTAGGGTTAGGTGTGGGATTGCAACTGGTCTTCATGCAGAACACTACCGTTCGTATCATACCATAATCTACCGGTAATAGAGGCAAACGGCCCCACAGTAACAGTCTTAGTTATTCCACCAACGACCAAAAGAAGGCAAATGGAGGCGAATACAGACCCATTCACCCCCGGCTTTGGCCAGTTTCACGGGATCCCTCAGAGGACCTTGCCAGACGACTGTGTGGAATACACTCTAATCATCATCGACCAAACATCGGACCAAACCGCGATTCGAGCCGAATTGGAGAAGGTGAAGCAGACGGCTGAGAAATTTGTCGAGGAAGTAACAGCTGACTATATCTGGCAACGGGGCAGCTTTCTACTAGAACTTGCAGAAGCTAAAGCTATTGGGTGGCACTTGCACGGAAAAACAGAATATGGGGACTCGGTGGATGATGAATGGCTGATCGTCTGGATATTAAGGGAATTAACCAGGAATATTCCAAATTTATGGTTTCAGTCCGGCTCTCCGCTTTGCTATTTTTTCTGACAGATTACTCACGCTTAGCAGAGTCTACGATACAGACGGCGAGTTTCTACTTATTGAGGCTGCGAGCACCCTTCCACGTTGGCTCAATCCTGAGATTGCTAGTAATCGGGTACTAGCCACACTACCACTACATTCTTTCGTGAACTAACATATCTAGGTCTGGATCCATGATGCAAACCTCCTCATAATTCCTTTGACAGTTACTCCGGTTCCCATAGACCGCACGAAACCCGCTGCGTACTCTCTCACGCTTAAGGAAGCCTATTCAATCCTCGTCTCCGATTCCCGTGCCCTTCTCCAACGGATTCGTTTAGTAGAAGAAGAGGCTTTCTACCGGCTTGGAAGATATCCAAAGGCAATACAAGAGCACCTCCATTACGCAGAGGCCCTCGTCCCACGAATCTGCGCAATGGTCTTGCATGAGGCACCAGAATCGATAGCTGCGGCTGTAGAAGCCTTCTACCTGCGTGACCCGATATCTCTTAAGTCACTAATATCGATGAGTCACTTCCCGCCTCGCGATATGGTCACGATATCCGCCAAGTTTACCAAAGTCCTCTACGCTCAACTCAAATCGCAGGAATTCGAACCACCGTCCGGAGGTGGGTTTAAGGCCTCACATGATATGTCAAATGCGAATGTGATCGGGATGAAGCTTGCTTGTGGTTTTGAAATGCTCATTAGTGACAACACTGCTCCACAAGTTTCTTCCGAGGCGAGGAAAAATATGGTCAGGAGGGTTAAAGATATACTGCTGAAGAAAGCACCACCCACGGACGAAGAAATTTCATCATGGCCTCGGCGGATCGATGATGAGAATTGGCTGGATATCAATTATGAAGAGTTAGAAAGGAATCTTTCAGGACAAAATACCGATCCCTCAGGTAGCTCGAGAGGAGCAAAGAAGGTGGAAAGTGGATGGGGAGACAAACAGGCGGAGGAAACACTGAAGAAAATGGTCAGGCGGTTTGAGGCATTTCTAAACGACGAGGACGCCGGAGCAGAGGGAGCAGAGGTTGGCGGCATCGACAGCGGTGATGGCAGCGACGATGGTCACAACGAGGAGTCGGACGACAGTGAAGACAAGGAGATTAGCTTTGATGAAGTTGAGTTTTCAAGAATGATGCGCGAAATGATGGGCATGCCTACCCAACCGAGAGGTGACGATGAAGGAGAGGACGAAAATGAGGAAGCAAAAATCCGGGAAGTGATGGCAAAAGTTGAGGAAGAGCTCAAGGAAGCTGGGGTCATCGAGCAGGGAAAAGGCATGGCCAAAATACCAGAGACCCAGAGTGAAGGGGATGGGGATGTGAGCGATCATGGAGATGGTGAAGTCAACATAGACTACGCGCTCGCAAAGAATATGCTTGAGAGTTTCAAAGGTCAAAGTGGGCTCCCCGGCCCAGGAGGCAACCTGTTGGCCCATATGGGGATTGCACTTCCACGAGACGAGCCAGTGGATGGAAAAAAACAGGAGGCAAATAGCGAACAGATCTAATTATAGAATCAGTCTGAAGAAAAGATACCGTATCTGTCTCACTTTCTTACTAAGTTCAAAAACAAATATTAAACACGCCAGGGGTGAGCTATGCACAATAAACAAGTCCGGCGCACACCCCCCTATTAGAAGCGGGGTACAAGTACCACCAACACGCCGAAACACCATCCCAAATGTTTTGCGTTATCTAAGGACTCAAATTACAACTCAAAGGTCTGGGTTCTACTCGCAATACCATCAAATATGACGGTATTATTGATCGGGATATATTGCCGTGTGATAATCTTTTCCCGTGGTAATCAGTCTCAATATAGCACCAGCCTAAAGACATGTTGACGTTCACATACCTTGATCACCTCTTGAGCAACGATTCCACCTGCAATTGATGCAGTAACATGGAGTTCCCCACCTCCTGCTCTTGTAATCTCCTTTGCAACCTTCTCACATCTCTCCGGCGGACTTTCAGTGTAACCAACACCTTCAAGGTACTGGCAGATGATTCCCCTAATTTTCTGATAATCGTCTTCACAATTTTCGTGACTTGTATCCCCAGGAGTCCGGCCATGACGAGTATAGAATTCTTGATAAGCTCTAAGTGCGATATAGTCGTTAATTAGTGAATCCTCTGCGCCCCAATCCCCAAGCGCGGCCAGAACCGCCCTTTTATGCTCTTCATTAGAACCGGAAAATTCATCAGCGATAGAACGGTAATTCAAGCGCCGCAGGAAGTTTGCGTGTCGACAGAACAGTTGAATCGCATCGCGATCTATCTGGTTTCGTTTTGGGTGCTGAACTCGGTTCATGTGATCCCAAACCATCCGTTCGACGGCGGCAGCATCACTACGCGCCTTAGAGCGATATCTATGGAACCAATGTTGAGCGCACGAGGACAAAGATCAAGAGTTAGCAACCCACATGTTCTGCAAAGCAATATATCCGCGGCTCTCGGCTTTCATATCAGGCATCGCCCCAGATAATGGCAATAATCCATTGTTCGAGTCCGCAAAAGCCTTCACGGCTCGGGCAATGATCCAGAATTCATCCGTCTGTCACGAACTAAGCAATGACCCGAGACTCAAGGGCTCCGGAAACGTACCTGCGATGTGATATTCTGGCATTTGGGGTCATTCAAGACTTCCTTTGTCCCGTCTGAGAGCTCTGCTGTTCGTAGATTTTTCATGACAGCGCCAATGGCTTCCTCATAATTCTCCTCGCTGCCACCTGGAACGTTCGTTCTCATCCTATCCATGACCATTGATTTAAAAAGCGCTTTCTCCGAATAACTTCTGGGCAAGTGACCCTCGTGCGACTGTTTCCAATCTTCCAGATATTTCAATAACAACAGCACATATGGAATGTGTCCATGCTGATGATCACTCATTCCACCCTCTGATTCCTGCATGTCGAGGGTGCTCGTCTTTTCCAATGCCAATTCCAAAAGTTCCGGCCACGGGTTAAACAAGCGAAGATCGACCAATGAATCGGGGTGTGTTTCGACAATGGTATGGGTAGGAGCATATATACGAATGCTGGTAATGAAACCAAGAGAATGAACGAAGAACGTAGGTATCTCGGTAGGCAGCTGCAAAAGTAGAGGTGTTGGAACTGGCGACATCAGAAGCAGGTGTGTGAACTCAGTTATGCGGGGGTCTAAAAGCTCTGGGGTATTGGAGAGCATATTTTCCAGATTCTGCCATGATATGAGTATCGGTTGGTATCATTCATGCAGGTTTGTTGCTCACATCGATTCTAAACCCACCCACAACGTCTGGATTCAGTTCCCCTAATAAGGCAGCGGCCCTCTCTGCTCGTGGCTTCCCAAGACTGTCCCGGTCAAGAAAGAAGTTAACACCTAAGTCCGCTTCCGCAACTAGCTTATCGTCGATAACGGTAAAGCGGCCAATGCCTGGAAGGTGCCGGGTTAGCAGGCTTGCGCATCTACACAATTCCTTCACAATCGATTAGATATCTTACTCGGCAGAATAAGGTTTTTCAGGACCTCACAGCCAGTAGCTGTAGCTCCAAAAAGGGCAATGTGTGCGCATTCGAGACGGTTCTGGCCGTTTGCACCCCAAAGCCTTAGCTGACGGTCGTACTTCTTCTCCTTAGAACTTGGAGCACCGCTAGGAGGCGCAGAAGGCATGACGAGAAGGGGAACAGTAAGCGTTCTCAAAGATCAAGACCCCCGATAGAAGGACGGGAGATGGAAAAAGAATGGAGGGCGAGAATCTATATAATATTATTATGTCGTTAGAAGAGAAGTGTAGGCGGTTGACCCGACACAAGTGCTCCACAGACCGTGACTCAGCCCCCACCAAAGCACATGCAGCGGGGGCCTTGGGTTAGGGCCCTCTGCCCCTTCCGAACAGAGCATGGTTAAGTATGATATGACACCGAACAGTAGTCTACCATACGAGGCTGGCGACAAAAATCACCGGTCGAATGGCATGTACCGCCCAAACTGGTCTACTTCGCACTCTTCATTTAATGCATCCTGAAGGTGAAAAAAAAGATGAAAAATTAAGATCATGGCCCAAAATTCCTTCAATAATCTCCTCAAGTGCTCACAGAGCTTTAAAGAGTCACTGGCTACTTTGGCATTCAATATTGAAAAGTTGAAGTTGAAAACAGCACCGAGCCATGCCATTTAACATACAAAATAGGCAAAAATTGCGCTAAGACTAATATACTAACTATTACTCCCTTGATAGTTCTTCAGCCAGTTTAGATACAGAGTTCAAAAGGGCTAGAGAGTAGAATCTAGGGAATTATAGCACATGTGGATGATTTGGTTTGGATTGCTTTACCTAATCAGTGGTTGGAAGGTTATGAATATGGATGTTTTTAGTGTAAAACCTTCATCTACCAGGGATTTTTGTCGCCAGCCTCGTGCTAGTACAAGGGTCCAGGATTGTGTTACAGTATGATATATACTTGTACCATGCTGGAGAATTGTCAAAATTTGTAGTAGACTACAATTGACCAGCTGTAAGTGAGGTTTGTGATAATTGACCAATAGGAAATGAGAATTCAGTCAGCTTGTGAGTTGTAATGGGGCACCCTATAGAGAGGTGAACTCTAAGGTTGCGACCGCACCAAATACTCAAAGTAGAAGATAAAGATGAGGTAAAATAATTTAAAAGAATCAAATAGTAAAACTTATTATTGTTAAGCTCAAAGCAAGACTCAATAGGTTCTCGCTGGAGGAAAGTTGGTTATTGAAGTAGAATGCCAAACGCTCAAACTTACATCAGCAAAAACGGAGTCCACACCAGACAAAAGGCCTTTGTGTCTGGACGCAACAAATCCGCCTAGAGGGTTATATACGCCCAGCCCACCCAGAGAGGACTCAAATACTGCTGTTGCATCCTGTGATATTGTCACAAATCGTGACTAAGCAAGGCAGATTTCACATGACTAATAGTTATTAGTCATAAGGTATGTTTATGTTTCGCGCTATGCAGTCAGTTAACTCATAGTTCTCACATGACTCGCACTTGCGTGTCATCGTTATTGTAACAAACCAGCCTTCCCTTCAGGTGTTCGTAACGGGAAACAACTATCTTACTATCATAGGCTATCGACATAGCCTACGTAGTTTGCTTCATCTATCGTTATAGAGTAACATCTTGGGTTCGTAGTAGGTATAGTGATCGTAGGAAATCCTATCGTGTAGGAATAGAGTTCTCGCATACAAGCGAGAGAGTATAGAGATAAGAACATTAGGTATCTCGAACATATTGCACCTATGGAAGGTCACTGTCAATAGGCTTGGCCCGTGCCCCAGTATCTCAGTGGTATATTACTTAGATGGTTGCGTGAAGAGCTCTAACTACTATGACCGTTTTTATTTTTTTATTTTTTTATTTTTTTAAATCAAGTGTGTTTGTTTTATTAAGGTACAAAGACAGCATGCATCTTTAACGATATGGCCGCCAAAAACCCCACCCTCCTCACCCCAAGAAACATCCAAACCCCCAAGTCCCTCTGGTATGAGACCAACTGTACATCTCGCCTATCGCCCAACCAAATCCCACGAATATACATGTACACCCGAAGGAAATAGAAAGGAAATAAACAAGCAGGAAGGAGAGGAGAACCCTTAGTGACATCTACACAATATAAGAACAAAGGAGATGAATGAACCCCTGACAAAGGAAATTTACGTCTGATAAGTGACGCGTATCAGCCTGAGCTAGGAAGTGAGAGTATGGACCTGCACACCAGAGCGGTGCCAGGAGACGAAGCGGTGCCCGATGGCAGGAAAGGACGGTGTATGGAGACGACTCTGGTGAGGGGTGGCGGGAGGGTGTGCCAAAGCGGCATTAGCGACGGCCAGAAGGACGGGCGTAACCGAGGCGGGTTTTGTAGAGCGACCGAAGATCGACCGCGGGGGGGAGCAGTAAGGTGCCAGCTGAGGCGGTGGGAAGAGAGGGGATGGGAGTAGCTGTAACCGAGCAACGGGACGAAAACCAAGAAGATAGAGGAAGGGAGATGGGAGGAGGAAGGACTTCTGAACACTTGAGACGACCGACTAGAGTAACCGTGGCCGATGCTTTTCCCAATGCGAAACGAAAACGAGGTGCTGAAGTTACTAACCGAAGTGTTCCCCGACAGGGCCACTAAACCGAGATGGAAAGGTACTTCGCAAAGGGCTTGGAAAGCTCAGCGCCGACTGTGAGCGAAGGGGACAGAATGCCGACCGTGCAAAACGTAAGCGAGGTGCAAAGGAAGTGCAGGGTAAGGAGGAGAACTGAACTTCATAAGTGGGAGTCAACGATGAACAGGAACAAGAACCCCGTGGAGGAGGGGGTAGACCCCAGAGGGAGAGGAGGGGTTGTAGCATCGCTCCCCTAGGCAGAAGCCATCAAGGGGGAGGAGAGGGGGTGGTGGTAAATTCCATGATGATTTTTCTAGTGTTGAGATTTCAATCGCCGGAGGTGCAGGGGAGAAGGTTTGTGCTAACTACTGTGACCGAGTCTCCTCCTTATATAGACTCTTCACGCCAACAACCCTTTCCCTGGTGACTCATAACTTGAGTCACGCGGTCCTGTGACTCATAACGAGTCATACCCAAAATCCATCAGATGACTCCTATGAGTCACTGCGCAACATACCTTAAACCAATCGCAAATCATAAAACATGTCAGGTGTGCAAAGCCCATCACCTGAGTGAAACTCGTGACTCATAATGTGAGTCACGCGCGAAAGTCATTCCATCATTATGACTCACAATTGTGAATCATAGAAACATCAACCAATCATAACATAACGATGACACGCAACTACGAGTCATGTGAGAACTATGAGTCAACTGACTGCATAGCGCGAAACATAAACATACCTTATGACTAATAACTATTAGTCATGTGAAATCTATCTTGCTTAGTCATGATTTGTGACAGTTATGTTATGATTGGTTGATGTTTCTATAACTCACGATTGTAAGTCATAATGATGTAATGACTTTGGCGCGTGACTCACATTATGAGTCACGAGTTCCACACAGGTGACGCGCTTTGCGCACCTGATATGTTTTATGTTTTATGATTGGTTTATGGCATGTTGCGCAGTGACTCATAGGAGTCATCTGATGGATTTCGGGTATGACTCATTATGAGTCATAGGACCGCGTGACTCAAGTTATGAGTCACCAGGGTTAGGGTTGTTGGCGTGAAGAGTCTATAAGTAGGAGACTCGGTCACAGTAGTTAGAGCACGAACCATCTCCCCTACACCTCCGGCGATTGAAATCTCAACACCAGGGAAATCATCGTGGGATTCCACCACCACCCCCTCTCCTCCCCCTTGATGGCTTCTGCCTAGGGGAGCGATGCTACAACCCCTCCTCTCACTCTGGGGTCTACCCCCTCCTCCACGGGGTTCTTGTTCCTGTTCATCGTTGACTCCCGCTCATGAAGTTCAGTTCTCCCCCTTACCCCGCACTTCCTTTGCACCTCGCTTAGGTTTTGCACGGTCGGCATTCTGTCCTCTTCGCTCACGGTCGGCGCTGAGCTTTCCAAGCCCTTTGCGAAGTACCTTTCCGTCTCGATTGTGTGGTCCTGTCGGGGAACACTTCGGTTAGTAACTTCAGCACCTCGTCTTCGCTTCGCATTCGGAAAAGCATCGGCCGCGGTTACTCTAGTCGGTCGTCTCAAGTGTTCGGAAGTCCTTCCTCCTCCCATCCCCCCTTCCTCCACCTTCCTGGTCTTCGTCCCGTTGCTCAGTTACAGCTACACCAACTTCCCCGCTGGCACCTTACTGCCCTCTTTCCGCGGTCGATCTTCGGTCGCTATACAAAAACCCGCCTCGGTTACGCCCGTCCTTCTGGCCGTCGCTAATGCCGCTTTGGCACACCCTCCGGCGACCTCTCCCCAGAGTCGCCTCCATACACTGTCCTCTCCTGCCATCGGGCACTGCTCCGTCCCCCGGCACCGCTCCGGCGCGCAGGTCCATACTTTCATTTCCTAGCTGAGGCTGATACACGTCACTCATCAGACGTAATTTTCCTTTGTCAGGGGGTCATACATTTCTTTTGTTCACCTTATGGTTTTCGCAGATGTCACTAAGGGTTCTCCTCTCCTTCCTGCTTCTTTCTTTCCTTTCTATTTCCTTTGGGTGAATATGTATATTCGTGGGATTTGGTTGGGCCATAGGCGAGATGTGCGGTTGGTCTCATTCCAGAGGGACTTGGGGGTTTGGATGTTTCTTGAGGTGAGGAGGGTAGGGTTTTTGTCGGCCATATTGTTAAAGATTCATGCTGTCTTTGTACCTTAATAAAACAAATGCACTTGATTTAAACAAAGAAAGAAAAAAAAGAAAAAAAACGGTCACAGTAGTTAGAGCACTTCATGCAACCATCTAAGTAATTCACCACTCAGATACTGGGGCATGGGCCAAGCCCATTAACAGTAAACCTTCTAAATGTGCAATATGTTTGAGATACCTAATGTCCTTATCTCTATACTACCTCGCTTGTATGCGAGAACTCTATTCCTACACGATAGGACTTCCTACGATCACTATACCTACTACGAACACAAGATGTTAGTCTATAATGATAGACAAAGTAAACTACGTAGGCTATGTCGATAGCCTATGATAGTCATGATAGTCGTTTCCCGTTACGAACACCTGAAGGGAAGGCTGGTTTGTTACAGATATCAGAGCAGGTGCAGTGCAACTTGACTTCGATCCTCTGCGTCTGGTACACCCTGATGGTTAATTCCATCTTCTAGCCCACTAGACCACCTCTATCAAATCTACTTAGGTCATATCCATTGGACAACTATCGTTACGCTGGCAATCTTCCGGATTCATTTCACAATTTGCCTATTGTCACAAATCGTGACTAAGCAAGGCAGATTTCACATGACTAATAGTTATTAGTCATAAGGTATATTTATGTTTCAGGCTATGCAGTCAGTTGACTCATAGTTCTCACATGACTCGCACTGGCGTGTTATCTTTATGTTATGATTGGTTGAGGTTTCCATGACTCACGATTGTGAGTCATAATGAGGCAATGACTTTCGCGCATGACTCATATTATGAGTCACGAGTTTCACTCAGATGACGCGCTTTGTGCATCTGACTTGTTTTATGTTTTATGATTGGTTTAAGGTATGTTGCGCAGTGACTCATAGAAGTCATCTGATGGATTTCGGGTATGACTCGTTATGAGTCATAGGACTACGTGACTATAGTTATGAGTCACCAGGGTTAGGGTTGTTGGTCTGGAGAGTCGATATAAGGAGACTTGGTCACAGTAGTTAGAGTCACGAACCATCTGCCCTACACCTCCTGCGATTGAAATCTCAACACCAGGGAAATCATCGTGGGATCTACCACTACCCCCTCTCCTCCCCCTTGATGGGTGTCTTGCCTAGGGGAGGGATGCTGCCAACCCTCCTCTCCCTTAGGGGTCTACCCCCTCCTCTATGAGGTTCTTGTTCCTGTTCATCGTTGACTCCCGCTCATGAAGTTCAGTTCTCCCCCGTTACCCTGCACTCCCTTTGCACCTCGCTTAGGTTTTGCACGGTCGGCATTCCGTCCTCTTCGCTCACGGTCGGCGCTGAGCTTTCCAAGCCCTTTGCGAAGTACCTTTCCGTCACGGTTATGTGGTCCTGTGTTACAAATCGTGACTAAGCAACGCAGATTTCACATGACTAATAGTTATTAGTCATAAGGTATGTTTCTATGACTCACGATTGTGAGTCATAATTATGTTTCAAGCTATGAAGTCAGTTGACTCATAGTTCTCACATAACTCGCACTTGCGTGTTATCGTTATGTTATGATTGGTTGATGTTTCTATGACTCACGATTGTGAGTCATAATGATGTAATGACTTTCGCGCGTGACTCACATTATGTGTCACGAGTTCCACGCAGGTGACGTGCTTTGCGCACCTGATATGTTTTATGTTTTATGATTGGTTTATGGCATGTTGCGCAGTGACTCATAGGAGTCATCGGATGGATTTCGGGTAGGACTCATTATGAGTCATAAGACCGTGTGACTGGAGTTATGAGTCACCAGGGTTAGGGTTGTTGGCGTGAAGAGTCTATAAGTAGGAGACTCGGTCACAGTAGTTACAGCACGAACCATGTCCCCTACACCTCCGGCGATTGAAATCTCAACACCAGGGAAATCATCGTGGGATTCCACCACCACCCCCTCTCCTCCCCCTTGATGGCTTCTGCCTAGGGGAGCGATGCTACAACCCCCCCTCTCCCTCAGGGGTCTACCCCCCTCCTCCACGGGGTTCTTGTTCTCGTTCATCGTTGACTCCCGCTCATGAAGTTCGGTTCTCCCCCTTACCCCGCACTTCCTTTGCACCTCGCTTAGGTTTTGCACGGTCGGCATTTCACCCCCTTCGCTCACGGTCGGCGCTGAGCTTTCCAAACCCTTTGCGAAGTACCTTTCCGCCTCGGTTATGTGGTCCTGTCGGGGAACACTTCGATTAGTAACTTCAGCACCTCATCCCCGTTTCGCATTCGGAAAAGCATCGGCCGCGGTTACTCTAGTCGGTTGTCTCAAGTGTTTGGACTGCCTTCCTCCACACAACCTCTTCTCTCCACCCTCTTGGTCTTCGTCCCGTTGCTCGGTTACAGCTACATCCACCCCTCCTCCTCCCACCACCTAAGCTGGCACCTTACTGCTTCCCACCCGCGGTCGATCTTTCGGTCGCTATACAAAAACCCGCCTCGGTTACGCCCGTCCTTCTGGCCGCCGCTAATGCCGTTTTGGCACACCCACCGGGGACACCTCATCAGAGTCTCCGCCATTCTTATCCCATCCTGCCATTGGGCACCGCTTCGTTCCCCGGCACCGCTCCGGCATGCAGGTCCACACTCTCACTTCCTAGCTCAGGCTGATACACGTCACTTATCAGACGTAACTTTCCTTTGTCAGGGGTTCATACATTCCTTTTGTTTGCCCTTTTGGCTTTTTGTAGATGTCGCTAAGGGTTCTCCTCTCCTTCCTGCTTGTTTCTTTCCTTTCTACTTCCTTCGGGTGTACGTGTATGTTCGTGGGATTTGGTTAGGCAATAGGCGAGATGTGCGGTTGGTCTCATACCAGAGGGACTTGGGGGTTTGGATGTTTCCTGGGGTGAGGAGGGTAGGGTTTTTGTCGGCCATATCGTTAAAGATGCATGCTGTCTTTGTACCTTAATAAAAAAAACGCACTTTATTTAAAAAAAAAAAAAAAAAAAAAAGTCACAGTAGTTAGAGCTCTTCACGCAACCATCTAAGTACTTTTCTACAATATACCTTTACCTTTATCTTTACTCTTTACCTCTCGTTTATATGCAAACCGATTCAGCTCTTAGCATCAGAGCAACCACGACCTTGTTAAGACAAGGACAGTCTCACATCTCTCTCACGTTTCAAGAGATTGAGATACGAAGAAGTTCCCTCACCATCTCTCCCCAATAAGATATTGGTGTGAGACACAAAGACTATAAGATAGTCCACCAACGAAGAAGAGATTATAAGTTAATCTCGGAAAGAAGAATACTCTCTCGAATATTCTAGCACAACCGAAGACTATAAGGATAGTCTAATAAAACCCACGTAAGTAATTCGTTACCTGTTCCATAAATAACCACACCAGGGTAGGATTGTTACATCCTGTCGGAGAATACTTCGGTTAGTAACTTCAGCACCTGGTCTTCATTTTGCATTCGGAAAAGCACTGGCCACAGTTACTCTAGTTGGTCGTCTCAAGGGTCTTGAAGTCCTTCCTCCTCCCGTCCTCCCTCCCCTACCTTCTTGGCCTTCGTCCCGTTGCCTGGTTACAGCTACACTTACTCCCTCTCTTCCCACCTCCCCAGCTGGCACCTTACTGCCTCCTTTCCGCGGTCGATCTTCGGTCGCTATATAAAAATCCGCCTTGGTTACGCCCGTCCTCCTGGTCGTCGCTAATGCCTTTTTGGCACACCTACAGGGGACCCCTCAACAGAGTCTCATCCACCTGCTTTCTCATCATGCCATGGGGCATCGCTTCATTCCCCGGCACCGCTCCGGTGCCCAGGTCCACACTCTCACTTCCTAGATCAGGCTGATACACGTCACTTATCAGACGTAATTTTCCTTTGTCACGGGTTCATACATTCCCTTTGTTCACCTTTATGGTTTTCATAGATGTCACTAAGGGTTCTCCTCTCCTTCCTGCTTGTTTCTTTCCTTTCTACTTCCTTTGGGTGTATGTGTATGTTCGTAGAATTTGGTTGGGTGATAGGCGAAATGTGCGGTTGGTCTCATACCAGAGGGACTTGGGGGTTTGGATGTTTCCTTGGGTGAGGAGTATACGGTTTTTGTTGGCCATTGTGTTAAAGCTGAATGCTGTCTTTGTACCTTTTTTTTTTTTTTTTTTTTTTTTTTTATTATCATTTTTTTATTTTTTAATGTACAAAATCCCGTATTCATATAGCT
>Ga0307509_10006079_pt1 | contig 16430 bp, 9 predicted proteins | sample 10_EM_MG_FD_202245 | JGI IMG/M metagenome (GOLD analysis project Ga0307509, IMG submission 202245) | Populus trichocarpa ectomycorrhiza microbial communities from riparian zone in the Pacific Northwest, United States - 10_EM | ecosystem: Host-associated > Plants > Roots > Unclassified | place... | reverse complement strand
CATTTGTTAAAATATATAAAAACATTAAATATGAATTTAGTATATTATCGCTCATTTTAACTAATCACTTAGCCAAACTGTAAGAAGAGCACAACAATGAGTATCCTTTCATTAAAAAATTTGGTAGGTATCATAATTCTCATATATTTCATTCACTTCATTGATTGATGAGTTTTTCTTTTTTAATTAATGTAGGTATCCAGATCAGCTTAGATGCACCTCGATTAATTTTACAGACCCTAAAATTAACGACCATATAAGCCTCCAGTGACCCTGAGATTTATAGGACTCGAACTGGTGACCTTTAAGAAGCAAGTATAGAACTTGACCAGTTAAGCTACACCCCTCAGAGTTTTTCCTTTTTTTATTTTTAGATTAACGTAGGTGTCCGGGCCAGCTTGTGCGCACCTCGACTCATTCAACGGGCCTTGAAGTTAATGACCATGTAAGCCTCCAGTGGCCATGGGATTTGTGAGACTCGAACTGATGATCTCTGGAGAGCAAACTCAGGACCTGACCAATTAATTTACACCCTTCAGGGTTTCCTTTCTTTAATTATACTTGTCTTGTCATTTTCTTCATCTATTTTATATTTCATTTTCTAACAATTTTATTTCATACCTAATTTTATTCAACAACATATTTAATCCATACCATATTCTATTTCATGTGATATTTATTCCATACCACATTTAATTCCACCACTTAATTAATCCATGCCATTTTCCATTTCACATTATATTTATTTTACACCATATTGCTTTTCCATGCATGTTAAATTTCTACCTCGTCTCGTTTTACATTAACATACTATGCCATTTATGCTTCCCTTGTATTTATTTCATTTAGGGCACAACATATGTTATCTTTTATGCTATTTCAGCTTTCCAAGCATGCATTTCTTGTTCTTTCCAACATACTCTTCGTCATTTTGGCTTACGAGTTCATTTATTTATTCATTTCTAGCTAATAACTCATTTCATCCTAACATGTTATATGCAAATCAACTCTATGTCAACTTTCCCAATTAATATATTCTCTTATAAAATCATCACAATTACTCGTAGTTCATAGTCCAATCTAAATTTGGATTCATTATCTCTTATAATACCCATGGATGGTACATTATTTTATATATAAGTTTAATTCAAACATCTATTATACCAATTATGATTGATTATATTTGTTTTTCAATCTCAAATATTCTTTATGATCATTTATGACTTAATTATATATTTTTCCATCTTAACTATTCTATATGTTTATTTATGACACATTCAAATAATTTTTCATCTCAGCCCATTGTTGCGATCAATTCAAATTTTATATATTATTATTTTTTTGTTAATTCAAACTTCACATATTAAATTTACTTCTTGTGTTCAATTTAATTTTCTCATATTATGTTTTATTATTGCGATCTAATCATTGTTATAGTTAATTTTAATTTCACGCATTAAATTTTATTATTGCAGTACACTTAATTTTCACATATTAAATTCCATTGTTGTTATCAATTTAATTTTCTCATTTTACATTCCATTGATATGGTCTACTTAATTTGCAAAATATTAAATTCCGATAATAAAATCATGTTTATTTTCATATTATTTTTCTCTAGACGTATTTTTCACTTAATATTGAATTATTGCTGTGTAGGCATAACTCACACAATATTTATTTTAACAACAGCTGCCATCCAAACAACTTACTTCATTTAATTTTACAATCCTTTTCCAAATGGCTAACTTTATTTAAATTTCATAGCTCTCGTCCAAACAATTGGCTCATTTAAATTTTATAGTCCTGGTTCAAATTATTGATTTTATTTAATTTTTTTAGCCGCGTCCAAATGACCAACATAAATTATTTTATCATATCCACCATTGTGGTCTATTAAACTTTACACATTGTTCTTTGATGTTGCAATCGATTACCATTTACATGTGGATATCTACTGTTATGATTAATTTAAAATTCACACAATGATTTTCTATCGTTGCGGTCAATTACAATTTATATAAAAACTATTGTCGTTTCATCAATTATAAAACATATCTATTTTACCATCATTACGATCAATCACAAATTACATAGATACAATAACAAATCACATACAATTTTAAACCAAAAAGTTTTTTTATCCCACATTGAAAAAATATAACTTTTTTTATTGGAAACATAGAGTATATATACTGATGTGTTTCAAATCCCACATTTGAAAAAAAAATTGGGTCTCGCCCGGGTCACGAGTTGACCCGCCGGGTCGACCGGGTTTGGCTGGGTTATTGCACCGGCCGGTCTTTTAACAAACCCGGACCGGTCCAGCTCCTGGGTCGACCTACCGGGCCGATTCGAGTTTAATAACTATGATGAAAGATGAGTGTGAGCTGTAGGGAACGATGGTGATTGCCTTCTAAGGATCAAAGGCACTAGCCATGCTAGCCTAGAGGCCACCATTCTCTCGTCCTTGTCTTTAAAAAAGGCATTAAAAACCAATATGAAGAGAGATGAAAAAAAAAGAAGAAGAAGAAGAAGGAAAAGGAGAGAAAAAACAATGAAAGAAAAAAAAAAGAAATGAAAGATAAAAATAAAGAGATAGGAGGAAAAGGAGTACAAGAAAAGTGCTATTTTAAGGGAAATAGAGGTAAAATAGAGAAAAATATAGAAAAAAAGAGAGAGAAACAATAACTAATAGAGGAAATAGAGGAGAGGCAGCAAAATAGAGTTTGAATACGTGATACACCTCAAACATTGTGTACTGGTTAACATGTTTTTTTTTTTTTTTAAGTTCTGTGTGGTAGAGTTTATTTTTTAAAGTAGTTTTTGTTTATATTAAAATAATATTTTTTATTTTTTAAAATAACACATAAAAACGATGAATAAATACTAAAAAATTAATTTAAAACTAAAAAAATTAAAATCACGATTGAAATGAAATGCGGCCTAAATTTTGAACCACGTCTTCTGACTTGGCATGGTTATGTCAAGCATCGTTCTGCTTTTCATGATCACTTTAGAGGAATGTTGGAACAAGTTTTTATCCTCAGGATCTGAGCATATATATGCATGTATGGACCGTGTTTGTTCATGTCAGCGAGAGAAAATGAACCTCTTGATTTGATGTGTCTTTTAAACATATATAGTTTTCTGACAAGTTATCTCATATACCATGAATAAACCTGAAATAGAGTAGGTTAGAACTGTTAGTGTCTTAAGATTATAATCCCTTAGCAGTTTCGTGTTTGGCATAAGATCTGCCTCTGTTTTGTTTCATGCATCAACTTCTTATCTTTTGGGTTAAGTCATGATTCCTGAATAAAAGCAACAATCTTTATGGAGAGATTACTACATGGTGTGTTTATGGTGTTAACAGTTTTCCTTTGCCATGAGATTGCCGAGTTTTTGGCAGACATTTCTCTTTTATTAAACCATGTACTACCCTCATATCTAGCATAGAAGTTTTGTAATCTATAGCATCATTACTGAGTTTATTGCTTATGGGTTTGAATGATTCATCTATGTTGAAGATTTTGACCACTCTTTTTGTACTTCTACTAAGGTATTGGCAGCTTCAAAAAAAACATGCCTTTAGAAATGTTATCTTGTAAGAAGGAGAAACATATTGGCTGCAGCATGAAGTTCCTATTAGAATAATCTTCAAGCAAGAAAGAAGGTCACGTTGCTTTCGGTTCATAAGAATGGACCTAGTTAGAGTAGGACAAGTACCTATGACTTTTGTTTCCATGAAGGGAAATACTTACAAAACTTATACAGTTGGATGCCTTGAAATTATCTTTTTTGGGTTAGCTAAGCACATGCCCTTTTCAAATAGCAAGCTGGTGTCCTTCGGTCGGTTTAAGGTCATAACTTGCAACATATGTGTGCACTCCTTTTGAAGTTCTCATATGCTGGCTCTTTTCTGTGAAATATGTTTTTTTTTCTGTTTGGGAAATCCTGTGTCACATAACAAAAACAACACAGGTTGTCTCGGTGTTAGACATGTAACCTGACTCCTCTGATTGTAGTTTATCTTGCCATGTTGTTTACAATTTGAGTTTTACAATTTATAAAAGAAACAGCGTGTATCGATATTTTGTGCATGGAAATTTAGGTTTTTTTCTTGGTTCACAAAACTCTTAAGGTGATCTAAGGTTTTTACTTTCTTTAACGTAGTTTTAATATCACTTCGTAACATCAAAAAAATAAAATTATTTTATTATAACTTCTTTTTATGTCTCAAGCCACTTACACTAAAAAAATATATACTTCTTTTATTTATTTCAAAGTTTTTACATGCCTTGTTATTTATCAATGTTGTTTTAGTATTTTTACATTGCTTTTGAATATGACTACGGTTTTATAATTTAATTGTAAAACCTATTAAAATTTATCCCAAATTAAAAAGCTTTGAAAAGCCATTATTTATACATTTTATAATATGCCCCCTCAAGCTGAGGGTGGAGGATCGACCCGAAGCTTGAATCGAAAAGCAGTAAAGGACACAACAGGAAGCGGTTTAGTGAAGACATCTGCAAGTTGATCCCGAGAAGGGATAAAACGAATCTGAATTTCTTTCTTGGCAACGCGGTCTCGGACAAAGTGATAATCCACCTCAACATGCTTAGTACGAGCATGGAAGATAGGATTTGCTGAGAGATAGGTCGTGCCAAGGTACACCAAATAGTAGGAGCAGAAACTAAGGGAACCTGCAGATCTGTTAACAAGTATTGAAGCCAAATGACCTCAGCGGTACTGTCAGCTAAGGCTTTATACTCAGTCTCAGTAGAGGAGCGAGCAACTATGCATTGCTTGCCGGATTTCCAAGAAATCGGCGTCTGACCAAAGAAGACAAGGTAGCCACCCGTAGACTTGCGATCATCAATACTATCAGCCCAATCTGCATCTGTAAATCCATGTAGAGCAAAAGAGGAGCCTCGAGTGATATGAAAGCCATAAGATGTCGTACCTTTAAGATAGTATAGAATACGTTTAACAGTGGCCCAATGAGAATCTGTAGGAGCATGCATAAACTAACAGACTCTGTTAACAACAAAATAGATATTTGGACGAGTGAAGGTAAGATACTGAAGAGCATCCATGATTTGATGAAATCGTGTGGGATCAGAGAATGAATTATCCGGCAATATAGTAATTTTCGAATGAGAGACTAGAATATCAACAGGTTTGTAGGAAGTCATACCAGCTCGAGTGAGGATGTCAAGAATATATTTATGTTGACGCAGCATTAAACCCATACCTGTAGACTGAACTTCAATACCCAGAAAGTAGTGAACGGCGCCTAGGTCACGAAGCTTGAATTCAAAGCTTAGTAACTGGATGAGGTGGTGAAGCATAGCAGAGTTACTACCCGTAAGTAGAATATCATCAACATACACCAGAAGATAAAAGATATTAGATCCATCAGACAATATAAACAGGGAGGTGTCAACCTTGGAAGCCCGGAAACCAATGAAGAGCAAAAAATCACTCAGACGAGTGTACCATATGCTCTTGATGCCTGTTTTAAACCATACAATGATTTGTGCAATCTGCACACATGAGATGGAAGAGAAGAGTCAACAAAACCTGGAGGCTGTTTCATGTAGACCTCTTCAGTAAGAACGCCATTAAGGAAGGCATTATGAATATCAAGCTGATAAATCTTCTAATTTCGTGAAACCGCAATAGAGAAAACCAATCAGACAGTGGCCTGCTTAATAACTGGACTGAAGGTTTCAGAATAATCAATGACTTCCTGTTGGGTAAAACCTCTAGCAACAAGGCGCGCTTTATAACGCTCAATACTACCATCAACACGATGTTTGATCCGATACACCCATCCACTGCCAACAACGTTCATCGAAGGATGAAAGGGAACCAAAGGCCAAGTGTGATTAGAGCGTAAAGCTGCGATCTCATCACACATAGCATTGTGCCAAACTGCATATCGGTCAGCATCAGAGAATGCAAGAGGCTCAGAAGAGGGAGAATGCAGTACCCGTGTGGAGGTAGGATTAGCGGCAACTCAAGCAACCAGATTTGTTGTCTTTTGCTGCCGCGGTCGGAGAGCCATAGGATGCCTGCTGATCTCTGGTGGCGATGCAGGGGGAAATGGTGGCAGTGAGGAGATCTGTGGCAGCTGATAAGAAGATAGATCAACCATAAGGTTCAGTTCAGCCGGAGATGATGAGGAAAAATCTATCACAAGCATAGAACTGTTAGCAGAAGAGGGGCTGTAAGCAAAGGCCGAATCTGCAGTAACACTAGCCAAAAAGGGCGAAGTAGAGGAGGGACTAGAGAGTGCCCTAAAGCCAGGAGGGGATGCGTTCGGGTGGCTGGATGAGACCAATTAACGAGCTGAACCTGCATCATAATGGTTAGATAAACATGCATGGGATGATGGGCAGAGGAGTGGCGGAGGCTGTGGTAGGGTGGCTGTTTGAAGGGGCAGAGCTGAAGTATGGTGGTTGTTTGGGTGGTTGTTTGGAGTGGGTAATGGTGGGTGGTGGAGCAGAGTCGAGAGGGTGACAGTGGCGGGTTAGTGGGGTTGGGTTCAAGACCTTTACAATCTGTTCAGAATTATCAAATGAAAACACATGTTCATGGAAACGGACATGACAGGAAATATAAACGCGGTGAGATGCAATGTCAAAACATCAATAACCAAGGTGCGAGAAACTGTAACCAAAGAACACACATGGAGAGGAACGAAAATCCAATTTATGATTATTAAATGGACGCAGAAAAGGAAAGCAGAGACACCCAAAAGTACGCAAAAAATGATAATCAAGAGACCGTTGAAACAAACAATCAAACGGAGATCGATGGGCAAGAATAGGAGTAGGCATGCGATTTATAAGATAAACAGATGTTTCAAAAGCATAATTCCAAAACCAAAAAGGTGCTTTACATTGCCCTAGAAGAGTAAGTCATGTTTCCACAATATGTCTATGACGACGTTCTACTGTGCCATTTTGTTCATGAGTGTGAGGAAAAATTAGACGATGATGGATACCAATGGTTTGAAAGAAGGTGGATGGTTTGTGGTGTTCACCGCCCCAATCAGTTTGAACAGATTTTATTTTTAATGAAAATTGATGTTCAACGAGAGTCTGAAATTGATGAAAAACAAAGTAAACATCAGACTTGGCAATGAGAGGGTAATAACATACATATTTTGTATAAACATCAACAAAGATAACAAAATAACGATAGCCATCCGAAGAGAAGAGGGGAGTAGGACCCCATACATCACTAAAAATTAATTCAAGTAGAGCAGAAATTTTATGACCTGTAGGTTCTAAAGACAAACGCGATGATTTTCCTAAAGGACAACTTTGACATTAAAAATTAAGACGTTTGTTGTTACAAATGATCTTATTTTTCGAGACTAACAATTGAAAAATACATGAAGTAAAATGACCTAGGCGACAATGCCATAAATCAGCAGAAGTGCAGGGAGACTAATAGGCTTGAGGAACTGACATGACAAAAGACTTGGTTAAGGCATAGAGACCATCTTTACTCTGACCTGAGAGAAGGACTTCATTGGTGTTGAGATCCTTGACATAAAACACACGAGGGTGAAATTGAAAATAAACATTATTATCAAGACAAAATTTCTGAACAGAGAGCAGAGGTTTCGTGATTGCAGGAATATAAAGAACATTAGATAAGGTGAAAGAACGATGTGGTGTATATATTTTTGTATGACCGAGATGAGATATAGGAAGACTTTACCATCACCAACATGCAAATTATCATTACCAAGATACGGTTCTACAGCAATCAAGGTGGCAAGATCTGGTGTGACGTGTTGATTGGCACTGGTATCCGGAAACCAATCGGCAGAACTGGTTGAGGAGAGATTGCACCACGCTAGATTTGCAGTAGGTTGCTGGCCATAACCCCGCTACTGGAGTTGAGGATAGTGGGGAGAGGTATGGCAAAAAATTTGGCACTGTTGGTAGCGTGGATTCTACCCCATATTGCGCTGCCAATTACCTTGTCTACTGTCACCAAAGGATGAGCTGTGGAAGCTGCGGTGATCTGGTCTGGAGCCAGTAGACCGGTTGCCTCTGCTGTTGAACTGGTTGGGGCGCCAACCGCCATTGAATCGGCCCCTGCTGCGTCCAGAATTGCTAAAGGTCTAGCGTTGCGCAACAAGGGCAGACGGTGGGGTGTTGGGTGTGGGCAGTAGAGGAGCATGTATGGCAGCCGAATATTTATGAATAAATTCATGCGTGAGGAGATGACTGTGAAGATCTGCATACGATAAAGGTTCGGCCTTGGTAATAAGGTTGGTGATTAAGTCTTTAAACTCTCCCCGAAGACCACGAAACACATATAAGTTGAAATCCTCAAGCAAAATCGGTCGGCCAGCAGCGGCTAACTCATCAAACAAGGCCTTAGCTTTTTGCATAAATTGAGTCACTGATTCATCACCCTGTCGAAGATCCTAAAGAGAGCCATGAAGTTGCATAATACGAGAGTTTGAGGTGGAAGTGAGAGCTTGCTCAAGAGTGCGCCAGGCAGAACAAGAAGTTTGGTAGCCAATAACAAGTTGCAGAACTTCCATGGATAGGGAGGAAAGGAGAGCACTCAGAATAAGTTGGTCATGTTGTTTCCAGCGAAGAAAGAGCAGATTTACCTGAAGAGAGGTACCATCGGCGGCAAGAACATGTGGAGATGGACATGTGTTGGAGCCATCAACAAAGCCGAAAACTCGTTGACCTAGGAGATACGACATCATCTGCATACACCAATATAGGTAATTGGTGTTTGCTAATTTGAGGGAGATGACTTGATGAGTGTGAGAAAATGAGATTATAGCAGTGGCAGCAAAGACAGAAGTTGCATCGGACGCAAGCTGCAAGAAGGGAGTATTGTGGGGGTTGAAGAAAGTGTGTTCACCAGCCACGACAGGGGAGGAGAAAACATGGGGTGATGTAGCAGAGGAAGACAGAGGAGTCGCGGCAAGAGAAGAGGTATGCACCGCCGGTGCTGCAGAAGAAGAAGTAATGGGTGGCTGTTCCATTGCAGAGGAAGTTATGATGAAAGTGTTTTAGTTATTTTAAGGCTCTGATACCAAGTTGAGAATAATAAAATGTCTTAGGTTGTGATTTAGCCAACCTTCCTATTTACATATATATATATATATATATATATATATATATATATATATATGGCAGAACACGGCAGTAACTGTAGGGATTACAACATTGGAATAATCCTATATTAATTTTCTATTCAGATATATATATGATATTTATTCTATAATATTCACTATAGTATTTGAGGTAAATAAACTCATAACGAGCTATTTTCTTCAATATTAATAGAGAGTAGCATATATACTTTCTTGGTTTTTGAAATATGTCTTCATTTTAAAATTTGCATTCTAATATTACCTGAGTGTCACTATCAAGAGTATTAGTTTCCTAGAAAGTTTTGAATGTTAATGTAATTAGATCCCACAACTAAGTATATCAACCCACAATTATTACTGCTTAGATATTTTAGAACTAGGATATAAAATCCTCATTCAGCAAAACTTATGATTGAACCTTGATACTATAGAATAAATAAGTTTGAACATGTCATTGTCCATAGACTATTATTGTATAAACAAAATGTTTAGCAACATCTCCTTTTAGAATTTGAGTTTAGATCAATGAGCTCAATAAAAGCTCACTCAATTATTCATTGACATCACTTGATAAACTATTGATGGTCACATGTCATGATATGGAGTAAATAGGCATAAAATATCAATTCATCAAAAAAAAAAATTAGAAGTGACAAAAATAACCATGACTTTAGAACGAATAAGCATAAAATTTATCCCCAGTTTAACTCATCACAGTAGACCCATTTAGATTGACCAATGGTAAAATAAGCACAACATACCATTAGGAATAAAAAACAATTAATAATGCATCTTACCTTAGGTTTGGCAAACAAGTTTTTAAAAAACAATTTAAACCTATGTTTTTCTACGGATATGTTTGGCAAACACGCTCTAACATGTTTTTCACAGTATTATTTTTTTGTGTTTTTTAAAATACAGTCTTAGTTTAATTTTAATTATTTTTTATTTTTGAAGGAATATTTATTAATTAATTTTATGTCTTTTATACCATTTTTACCCTTTTAAATTTAATATTTACGATTATAAACTTATATGTAAAACAATTTTCCAATATTAAATAAACTAATTTTAAAGAAATAGAAAAAACAACAAAAATCCTTCTTTCAAAAAACAAGAATAGATTTATGTTTTAAATTGCATATGATAAAATTTTATGATAATCTGCATTCATATTTTTGTAAAATAAAAAATATTTTCTTTATTTTTTAAGAAAAATCAATTAATGAATTTTACAATTAGTTAGTAAGTATTCATTAGAACTTAGTCTTAATTTCAAAAACATCAACCAATTTGTTTATTTTTAATTTCAAGATTTACACACTTACACATAAGACGTATTTCTAACATTGATAAAGATAAATTAAGTCCATAGTAAATAAAATAACCCCTTTCTTTCCCTCACTTTGTTTACTTTTAATATTTAGAAATGATGAATATATATATATATATATGAGATGTATTTCTATTAATAAGGGAAACAAAAATATAAAATATAATAAAATCTATTTTGATTTTAGAATTGCATGGTTTGACCCATAAAGTCATGATTCATCTTACTGAAGTGGGTCTGTTTCAACCAATAGATAAACAATGGTTAGAAAAACATAACAGCACCTTAGCAATAATCAGATAAATGAACAATACAGGTTACTTTAAGTAAGGTATATTAAGGAAGATATTGTTTTCCCTAAACACAATCAGTCCTCTTATCCAAAGTATGTATAGAGTACTGGTTAGGGTTTCTAGTGACCAAAACACTAGGTGCTAACTCCAAACCTTTAAACCATAAATGACAAGAATTCATTATCCTTTTCACACCTAAATCTGATTCGGAAGGATGATTGTCATTATACCATATGCATGCGATAGAATGTAGGGTATGTAAATATGAATAATAAAATATAATTCTACTACAAGCAAACAAATGATTTTCCTTTTTATCTTAATTTAATCAAAATGTATTACAGAATCATATTAACCCATATCTAACCCTAAAATAAAAGTACTCTTAGTATATGTAAAACTTGGTTTTAATCATACTCTAAAACATGTAGGGTAATCATTGTGCACACACAGATACTTATTCATTTCAACAATAAAATTATTTTATTGCCCTTGATTAAGAAAATTGGATATCGTTGATTTGGGGGTAATTTAATCTTTTCTAATGGTCTATTAGTCATTAAAAGATTGTACAGGGGTATATACATCATTTTAGTTTTTTTATAATAGTAAAATGACTAATTTACCCTCTAAGTAAAAAACATAGAATTGTTGACCAAGGTGTTTATAATAATAAAATGACTAATTTACCCTTGAAGTTAAAAAAAAGTAAAACTATGTTTTTTCCCTTGGAATCAAGAAAACATTGGCCATACACCTAGTGGCGTTTTAGTCCTTTGATGAGGTTTTTTTGTTAATTCCAAATCCATTGAGCGAATTTTAGTATTTTTTGCTTGATAAAATAATATTTAATTCTAAAAGTTGTTGGAATGTGCATTCACGCACCAATAGGTGAGAGGCATCTACGCCAATTAAGCAGCATGTTCGACTCCTCCTAATGGTCAAACTTGACCTTCCGTTATGTTGTTGGAACCATCATTATGTCCTCTTCTCCCTTAAAAAGCACACGTTGGTCTGTTTTTTTAGTGTTTCAATTTCAGCTCGTATTCTTTTGATTTCTATTTTTTTTCTCGGTCCTTCTATAATATTTTGTTTGTTTTTAATTTAGTCCTTCAATTATAATTTGTCATATATTATCTTTTTTCCAATCCATTTCTAATTCTTTTTCTTAGTTCTTTTGTTAAAGTTTTATTGGTTTTCAATTTCACCCTACAATCAAAATTTATGGTGTATTTTTTAAAAATTTAATCCTCGTTCTTTTGATTATTTATTTTGTTAAAGGTATTTTTCTTTTCAATTTAACTCTCCAATCAAAAAAATTTTGGTGGCCGTCTCATTTATTTTTATTTTTTTTTCACCCTGATTCTTTTAATTATATTTTTTAATTTTAGATTTTGTGTAATTGATTTTTTTCTAGTTTCATCTTTCAGATTTGCTAGCGATTGAGCTTCGTGGTTTTTTCATTTATAGTGCTTCTGGTCTACTGAATCAAGTCACGGATTCATAATGTTAACGCGAGTTGACATCCTTTTTTTGGGCTCATTTACTTTTTTTATTTCATTGTTCGACATTATTTTTTAAAAAAAAAAATTGGCTTTGTGGTTTTTCTCAATTTGTTTTCTATTAGGTGGGCCATGGGTTTCGCATGTTAACCCAGGTTAGCTCACCCCTTATTACCTGAGTTACATGTCTATCATGCTAATTTGGCTTGATTTGGGCCATTTTGTTTTTCCTTTTTTAACCAATTTCATACTTCCTAGGTTTTTTTTCTAAGTTATCATGATCTTATTTTTTATAAAAAAAAATTATTTGTTTATTATCATTGCTTATTTTTTATTATCTAATTAAAATAGAATTAACTTATTAAACTCAGTCAGGCATGTAACTCAAAGTGTTTGTTTTTTTTATTTCTTTTAAATACACGTATGAAACCTAGGCTATCGCTTCCTTTGTCAAATTGTTTTATTCTAGTTTTAATTGATATCCCTCTTCTATGCTTTTTTATTTTGCTTAGCTTGATTTGAATATTGGATTTTTATTGATTTTTTTTAAGATGTTATTCTAACTCGTGTATAAATTTTTTTATATTTTATATAGATGAACTTTATTTAAAAAAAATACTTAGTTTTAAATAATATTTCTAATATGTGCAGCCTTGCATTATATTTTTCTCCTTTTATTTAATTCAACCAATTTCATGTGTATATATATTTCTATTATCTTTTGATTGAATAAAAAATTGATTTTAATAAACAAATTGAGTTAACACAACCACATAAATATCTCATGTTGTGGGATTAAATATCTTGATCTAAATATGCCTCTCAATTTTTTCAGTTTCTCTTTTAATTACCGTTAATGACTTTTTATTTATTTATTTATACAAATGATTATCAATTTATTTAATTAAAAGCTTGTATAAGTCTTTTGATTTACACTTAGGATATTTTTATGTAAAAATATGCATCGAGAAAACATACATATCCATCTTAAAAAAAACAAATATGTGACGGGGCGTGGGTTAAATGTCTAGCTCATATGAAAACACATGGGAAATTTCAACAAAATGAGAATATCCAAAACAACTTTAAAATCATCGAGCCTGAATAGGAATCACTAAATAAGTGGCTCATGCTACATCTTGGGCTAGGTCAAATGTTTTCTAACATAAAAAAAAATAATGTCTAGGCGACACTAATATTTTTAAAGAAGTAGGAAAAATTTAAAACCAAAGTCATTGACTTGACTGGGTTCAATAAGTTTAGTTAATTGAATAATATGATTAAAAAAGCATCGACAGTAAATAAAACGAACAAAGAAAATTGGCAATAATTAACTATAAAAAATAAGTTGTCAATATCATACTCATGAGAAAAGGAAGGAAAAGCCTTTTGAAGACTCACCATCCCTCCGCTTTGTACACCGCCCCACCACCAATGAAATCCTATGCCCATACTCAATTAAAAAACTCAATTTCTAATTAATTTAATATTGAAAGATAAAATCAGAAAAAAAAATCAATTTAAAAAAATTTTCAAAGTAAAGAAAATAAAAATTAAAAAAATGAGGATCAAATCTTATAAAAAAAAATTTAAAGGATGATGACCCCCTCATACCCTATCTCTAAAGAGGCCCGTAACTTCACCCCCCTTTTAGATTGATTCCTTTTAGCTTCTAGGCAATAAGGTTGGCACAAATTGTAAAAGATATTCAGTTTTAATTTTTTTTCTCAAATAATAAAATAGCAATTAAAAGAATGATCACCAAATCTGACAAATGATAAAGTTGAAGTAGGATGAAATTAAAAAAATATTATAATTTTATAAATTATTTCAAATTAAACAAATAATAATCATAAGAACATGGATTAAATCTAAAGAAAATAAATAAATTAACAAGCTGCTTCGAAAATTTAAAGGGTAAGATGTTGAAATTGAGGAGGAGTAGGAAAAAAAGTTGGAAAAAAAAGGGTCATTGACATCAAACCATAGGTCACTATGCCATACTTGTCACCTAAAAAGAAAAGGCTACCAAGACAATTCCAACATCACTGTTAAAAACAGCGTTTAGTTGCCATAAGATAGCGAAGGCTCTCCACAAGTTGACATGTTTGTTGCACACACTAGTCACTTTTAATTTTTTATAATATTTTATATTTATGAAAAATATCAAATTATTTCTTATTCAACTTAATTTTAATTAAAAAACTAAGATGAAAAAAATGAAAAAACCATGGTTACCAGTTTTAAAAACAATTGTTGTTCATGGTAATTTAGTAATTTTATTGTATTTAAAAATGTGAAAAATTGAAAAATGCGTTAGGCACTAGTTAAATAAAAAATTTTAAGAATCATTCAGTTATTTTACTATGTTTTAAAAAGTTAAAAAGAGTTATTTATTCTTAATCAATCTGATAATAGCTAATAAATATTATAAAATACTTTATTACCTGCTTTTTTGGATGTAAAAAACAAAAACATCATTATAATATAGTAATTGATAGTGTGATGAGTATATTTGTACAATAAAACACTTAGTTCTCTTATTTTTTTTTTAATTTATATATTATGTTAGGTAAGAGGTATAACAATTACTATATCTCAACTCAATGTGCCTAAGTTCACATGCCTCCATTATTTTCACACTTACATTGTTAACTCGTATTACCTTGGAATATGAGCAGCATACAATAAATGGGGACTTGCCTTGAAATAAGACCAACAGATGTGCATGCCAAGAGGTCGCAGTTCATGTTTCCATTCAAACAAGACACGGAATCTTATCTTTTGTTTATACGTGGCAACTTTGTTGGCAAATAAAATTTATTCCTAATACTTGTACATATTACAATTATGTTCAGAATTAATAAAGTTTGTTTTTAAAATTATTTTTTTAAAATATTAAAATAATATATTTTTTTAATTCATATTTAATATATCATATATTAAAACAATTCAAAAAAATTAAAAAAATTTATAAAAAATTAAACTTTTCAAAAGCATAATTTCACTGCATAAACAAACACTGTATCTCACACTTCCATCTCATCACTGACAAACATGCATTCTCCCTAAAATGATGAAGCTCCTCACCTCCTTATACTTGGTAGTTGATGCGAGGTAAGATCTAGATAGCGCCCAACTCTCAAGGTTTTGCTGAAAGCATGAGATTTGTTCTTGGGTTTCAACTTTGACCATCCATTGCAGTCAATCTCTGAATCCAAAGAATCTTCAGAGCACACACAATCCAACTCTATTTTCATAGGCTTGCGAGTTCTATTAGCTGATGCTGATGAATTCAACAAAGTTGTGACTCAGAAACTACTTAAGAAGCCAGGTTGAAATGTTGCTACTGTTGCATCTGGGTTTGAAAGCCTTAGTGCTCTTGGCCAAGCTGCATCTTCTTTCCAAATACTTATTTTGGATATTCAGATGCCCGAGTTGGAAGCATCTGAAAGTTTAGAAGTCAAATTCGTCTATTGATCATCTTCTAGATCTTTACATATACAACATTTACAGTTAAAATGGTTCGCGATCAGGTTTGGTATTGATATCTAATGAATACCCGATGGATGGACAATGAATACTCGAAGGATACCTAACAGATACCCGAAACCTGATTGGATCGAATTTGGTTCATGCCTGATCGGGTTCGAGTCAGGGTCAAGGTCAGGTAAAAGAATTAAGATCGGTCAGGTAAAAGGATTTGGTTCATGCCTGATCCATGGCACCTATTGCCATCCCTACTTATCATATTTGTCAAACAGAACCGTGGTGGTGCTTCTATGACTTTCCCTGTTTTTTCCCTCTTCTTCTTTTGTTTGTAATGCCCCACTACACTTCCTATCCTCATCTATAGGTCTCTTTGAGAATTAAAATTAGCGCACAAGGAGAGAAAAGCCTTATTATCTTGAATCTACGACATGTGAACTTTTCCGTAAAGACGCGGATGTTATGCGCAGACATTAAGCAATCATGTGAGCACAAACACAAGCAAAGAGAACCTGCCCACATCGGCAAAGGGGATATAATGGAACGGCAAACCATTCTGACCTCACCTTCCTATCCAAGGACACAATATTTGCTGATCATTCCAGCAGCACTTCGACTTGAGCAAACAAGACATTGAGTAAAAGAAAACAGCAAACAGCTAG
>Ga0307509_10006078_pt1 | contig 16430 bp, 12 predicted proteins | sample 10_EM_MG_FD_202245 | JGI IMG/M metagenome (GOLD analysis project Ga0307509, IMG submission 202245) | Populus trichocarpa ectomycorrhiza microbial communities from riparian zone in the Pacific Northwest, United States - 10_EM | ecosystem: Host-associated > Plants > Roots > Unclassified | place... | reverse complement strand
GCTGCGGTAAGCTCTCTTCGTCTTTCTCTCGAACTTTCTTTTAATTTCTTTTTTTTTTTTCTGGTTTAATCACAAAATAATCCTGCTAAGCAAGCAAACGGAGGTCACTTCGTTAAACCCTAATTAGTCAAAACATGATTCCTGTATTTATTTCCTTATTTTTCGTTTCTTAAACTCAATTGCTAACCCTAATTCAGCTTTTATAATCATAAATTGACAATCTTAAATTTAATAATTTTATTTTGAATGATATAAACTGCTTTTAGGTTTCTAACTAAGCAGTGTCAAAATGCCGAAAGTGAGGACAAACAGGGTCAAATACCCGGAGGGATGGGAGTTAATCGAGCCTACGCTTCGCGAACTCGATGGGAAGATGAGGGAAGGTTGGTTAGATATCCAATTATATAATTAATTTATTTTCTATTTTTTGTTGGTTGATTGATGGATTTTTATTTTTGTCTTTTTTTTTTATATATGTTTTCACAGCGGAACTTGATCCACATGATGGAAAGAGAAAGTGTGAGGCTCTGTGGCCTATTTTCAAAATCACACATCAAAAGAGCCGATATGTTTATGATCTTTATTATAGAAGGAGTGAGATATCTAAGGAGCTTTATGAGTTCTGCTTGGACCAAGGTTATGGGGATCGTAACCTAATCGCTAAATGGAAGAAGGTTTGTTTAGTTTTTTGCTGCTTTTTTTATGGCTTTTACTTTTTGTAATTGCTTTATTGGTGATATTTGTTTTTGTTTGACAAATACTTGGCCTGAGTTTTGTAAGAAAAGTGATTGGGTTTGTAGCTTGTCGAGCATCTAATATGTTTCCCTTTCAATAAAATGCACTTCAATGTGTATGAATTTACGCTTCCAATGCATTATTAGGCAACGTTTGGTTATTATTTTAGGATAGAAAAGACGGAGATAGTTAGGACAGAGGTGCATGTCCCCTTATCCTTAGGATAAAAATTCACTCTAAATTTCAGGATAGAAAAGACGGGGATAGTTAGGACAGAGGTGCATGTCCCCTTATCCTTAGGATAAAAATTCACTCTAAATTTCAGGATAGAAAAGACGGGGATAGTTAGGACAGAGGTGCATGTCCCCTTATCCTTAGGATAAAATTCACTCTAAAATTGTCTTAGAGACACTATCTCTGCCCTTGTATAAATCAAATATGTTTATGTCCTTTCTATCCAGGGACGCTAACCAAATGCTATCTTAGTGTTCACTTCAATCAATGGTTTCAAATAATATTTGAGTGAGTTTGATATTTATTTGAGCTAGTTGCTAATTTAGTATGATTTGTAGATGAGCTAAATTGCAAGTTTTGGATCCTATATTTGGTTTGTCTTTCAGTTTGATGCACATGTGAGTTAGATTGCTCATCTTGAATTCTGTTACTTTGCTTTTGGATTTGCAATTTTGAATGTGTAGTGCATGAAGTGTGGCTTTTTTGATCCGTGAATATTTGAAGTCTGTTGATGTTGAGTTTCTTTGTTTGAATTACAGCCAGGATATGAACGACTGTGCTGTCTACGCTGCATCCAGCCCAGGGATCACAACTTTGGCACAACTTGTGTGTGCAGGGTTCCCAAGCATTTGAGGGAAGAGAAGGTTGTTGAGTGTGTGCATTGTGGTTGTGGAGGCTGTGCAAGTGGAGATTGATTGCTACTTTATGTGAGCCTTCTTTTTTTATGCTACAACCTTTCTGCTTATCTGAAGCCCAGGTGTGGCATTTGTTGTAGTAACTAATGTAGTACTCGATGTAGAAAAAGATACTCGGACGGCCACCTGAAGAAGAATGAGACTTTTGTTGTATTTAGTTCTGCTCGTCATGAGCAGGCTGTGTTTTTCAGAGCCTACTTTTTTTACTGAGAAACTGAAATTGATAGCATGTGCAACCAAAACTCGCAAGGCACAGCATAATTTCTTCATGAAGGTTGAAACTAAGCATTTTGTTCGTAGTGTTTTTCAGACCTTGACCATAGGATGGTTGAACAACAAGCGAAACTGGTTAGTTTCGTGCCCTACTAACTAAGGTATATATTTGTTCGGGCTAAAGGCTTAGATTATTTGATGAAAGGCTAAGCTACGCTTGACTTGCACTGTTTCCCCCTTTTCCTTTTATTTTTTTGTGTGTTTGTGTTCGGTTGGGGGGCTCCAATTAGTACAGTTTTGGACGTTGGTATGGCTGAGCCCTCTTGATAAAATCTTGAAGTGGGATGGATTTATAACTTCATAGTTTAGTAAAAGATTGGGCTCACCAAACAACCCCCAATCCGCACGTGAAATTTCTAAATAGGACTCAAAGCATCATCATGCTTGGTGATTTCTTGAGCATGCTATACTAAGCAAATCTTGTGCTGTTATTGCCCTCATGTTTTGTCTGGCCTTGAGTGGGAGAATTGGATTCAATTTAACAAGACCTGTATCTTGAATGTTATCCTTGGAAATGTATGGCGGACAAGCAAAACTCGGCATGTCTCTGAAACAATGCCAGGTTAAATACAGAACCCAGTCGAGTATCCCTTGTTAGTTGTTGCGTAAAATTCAAGGGCATTAAGGTTGCTTCGTAGGCTAAGGACATCCAATTGTTAGATCTTATTTTCTTATCCTGCATCCTAGGTTCAGGTTGCGCAGCCAATGCTCCTTTTGATTCCCAAAATTGGCTAGTATTGGATTAGAGAAAATGACGGTAACTGTTCGAGTCATTCCATAATTTATTGAGTATTAAACTTGCTGGTGCTGCATAAATAAATCTTGCATCGGGTTTTGGGTTGGGTGAAACGATAGTTGGAAACCCAACTTTATCTTAACTATTCATACTAGAACCTAATCCGAATCCTAACAATCTATAAAATATCCAACTTATTTTTCAACGTATTTGGATTGGTTCGGATTGATGTCTATCCAGTTTGTTTCAAATCCTAAACATGAAGTTGCACTATCTGTTGGAAGCAACTATGTTTTTATCTGCCTTTTCCTCTCCAACAGATTGGATGAAGGCTAAAGTGCTGCTACAGAAATTGTACGAATATTCCAATTTGGGATGCATTGGACATAAATGATAGCATACTGTGCAACTTTGGTATGCCATTTCAACACGAAAGATGATTGCTAGATGCAATGGTGAAGTTTTCAACTATAGTTTATAAGAACAAAATTAGGCTTGAAATAATCGTTGATAGACTTTTCTACAACATTACCATCTTGTTCACGAAACAAGATGGCGCATGAAAGTTGACAAGAAATTCAAAAGATATGCATGTCTCCTTTGGATTTAGAGAATAGTGTGCTTCGGAAAGCCGTAATAGTGTAATTTGGGGCAGAAAGGCACACCTATAACTCCAATTCTATGGCGCAGGGAAGGAAATTTTGCCTCAAAAGAGCTTCAATTTCCCACTGAAATATATAGCTGTGACTTTTTTTTTTGTTTAACCAGTTATATTTAAGCAATAATGATATTAAAATATAAAATTGATCTCAGATGCTAATTAGAAATCCCTGATGTTCTCTGAATAGGAAACCTTGGAGATAAATATACTAATTCAATTGAGAAGATTTTGCCTTTGGTGTTCTAGTTCACCTGTGGGCAACAGTTGTATGAAAAATATTATAATTATTTATTTTATGATCGCAATTTTCTCAAGAAAGTCTTGGAGCTTTGCCTAATCGATGAACACGAATGACATAAACGAATTGACAGTTGGGAATATAAGAAGCTGAGTTGAAGTTTCTCCAGTTTGCCGACCGTATATCATTATATATAACAAAAAGTTTGGTGTTTCTTTTTTGTTTTTAGTTTATAAATATATATATATATATACAACTAAAAACAAAAAAGAAACACCAAACTTAATATATATATATATATAAACTCGTAACAAGAAGTTTGGTGTGAAAATCCAAGAACTGAAACTAAAAACTTGGTACTATCTCTATATCTACATCAATCTTTCGTGAAAATCTAGAGCCGAAATCAAATATTCTACATCATGTTTTATTGTTAACTTAAAATTGTGATTAAACATGGTGTTTTGTTTTGTGCATGGTTATAAAAGTACTTGGCTAATTAAATCCATTGCTTATTCTGTTCAATATGAACTTGTTTAGTTTTGAATTTTATATTAAATTAAGTTAGAATCGATCTGTTAACCTGGTAAAAATTAGAATTAAACTAAAATCAAAATAAAATTTAACTTGAGTTTTTTAATTTTTTTCTAAAATAAACATAATTTTGGATTAATTAATTTAGTTTTTAGGTGAGTTTAGAAGTTAATTTTATAATTGAATGAATAACTTTTTATATATGGTGATTGAGATGTGTATAGTGTTTTAAAGAGAATTAGTGATTCAAGTAATAAAATGAAATAAAGGGATTCATAGAATATTTTTTATCGGATACATCGTTAATTTATACTGAGATAGTGCAAAAATATCGTTCTCGAGGAACTCACTAACCTCCACGAAGCAGAATGTAGAAGATTGTTTCCTTTATTCTCCTTTTAATTAATCAATTCCTTTTTTTTATAATCCTTAATTTTATCCATTTAAAAATCAAGGATTAATTATTTGGGTTTAGAACCTAGGTTAATCCATCATTTACAAGTATATATATGCCTTTTATATATATATAAAGCTGGGATAAGAAATTTTATATTTATGTTTTTTATTCACGATGCCATTTGATTTGCCTATAAAATTCATGTCTAACAATAACTACTTACGGCAGAAAAATTCTAGTTCAGGGAGCTGTTCTTTGGTGCAGCTTGAAGCCATGGACTGATCAAATTAAGAAGCACGTACGGCTAGCGAATCTGATCCCTATGATCCAATTGTTTGTCCAAGTTTTTACATTATTCCATTCTTGAATAAGAAAAATTTTTAATTAATCACGTTGATTTTTCAAAGGCACGTTTTGCACAAAAACAGCCATGGATATATATTATCATGGAAAGATAGCAAAAGGCTGCAATGCAAGTCACGTACGGCATTTCTTTGTTTGCAGAAGGGCCCTCCTGGTTTCAACGATATTTGTCTGCTAACGCCCCTGATGGAAACTTGGGGTTTCATGGCTTGCTCAATTCCTTGGTCAAAAAAAATATTCCTGTGCTGTTGATTGAAACTTGGCTCAAGTTCTAGGCCAGTGTTCAAAATAATTCTAAATTGGCTTCTTTAAGAATGCAAGGGTCCGTGTTGACTAGAAGGTGTTGTCAAAACACCTTCCTTAGCAACCAAATCTTAATAATTAGGGCATGCTATACCATACAAATAGAAGGTGTTTTGACAACAAATGACTTTTCAGGGCAGAATAGTGTAACGAGTAGTAGTACTGCTCAGGGCAAGTGACAGAAAAGGTGGTGTTAATGTTTAAGAGGAAGAATTAATTGGAGAATTTAACAATATATAGAGGCTGGTGAGCTTGAGACACATGCATGTGCATGATCAGGGGAGGCAATTAATTCTTTTTTGATAGAAAAAATCAAGATAATTGAGCATCGCTAATCTCAAATTTAAAATTTATTTTTATCTCGTTTTGAGATGTTCGTTAAGAATTTGATAAGATTTTTTCATAATTCTATTATTTTTGCTTCTTTTTGTTTTTTTTGCTCGGATCTACTAGTTTTACCAAATTTGTTTTTGAATTCGTGTTATAGTGATGTTTTTTTTTTAATTAATTAGATATATTTTATTGGTTTGTCTTGATTATATTTTTTTTATGTTTTGTTTTTAACAGAACCACCAAAATTACCAATTTTTTTCTCACGATGAAGATAAAATTAACTTCATCGCTTAAACTCAATTTGATATTGCTCAAAACCTTTTACTTTGTGCAAAGATCATTATATGTTTGTATTTTTTTTACAACTCATGTATAATAAATTAAAAAATATTATATCTTGTTATATTAATTTTGGTCTCTCTAATAAATAATTCTAGCTCCACCCCTGTGCATGATGGAAGAGTCATTAAAGGAGGTAATGAGAAATGATCCTAGGATGGTGCTTGATGAGGGTGCCAAACTTGGGACTGAAGATAAGAAGCAATTCATGGAGAGTCCACGCAAAATTGTCGAGGAAGACTATGATTACCTGAGGAGGCTAAGGAAAAGAGTTGACAGGTTGGTTCTGTTGGTGGCAACGAGTATACTCCCAAAGTTTTCAAGATGTGTTTCAAACCTTGAATCGTATTGCTAATCGAGTGTCGTGTTTTGTTGAACACAGGGTAGGAATGGAGCTTCCTAGGATTGAGATTCGGTTTCAGAATTTGTCAGTTGAGGGAGAAGCATATGTTGGGACCCGAGCACTTCCAACTTTGCTTAATACCACCTTGAATGCAGTTGAGGTAATTCTTTAATCAGTTTTTCTTTTCAACACTATCCATTTTTGTCTTTGATTCTACAGGCTCCAGTCCCTGATGTTGCTATGTTCTTAATGTGCATAGGGTGTTGCTCAGATGGTTGGGCTTTCTCCATCAAAGAAAAGAGCTGTCAAGATACTTCAAGATGTGAAGGGAATTGTAAAACCTTCAAGGTATTTTCATGCAATACATAGTCATAAAACTTGCTTTTTCCAACAAATTCTTTTCAGAACTCCATTATTTGCTTCTTACTTTTAGGATGTCACTGCTTCTTGGGCCTCCTGGCTCTGGGAAAACAACTCTGCTAAAAGCACTTGCAGGGAAACTTGACAATGACATAAAGGTTTGTCTTCCTCAATTCCACTCTTTTTATATTTTCACACAGTTGATAATTAAGTGGGGGCACAAGCAGGTAACAGGGAAAGTCACCTACTGCGGCCATGAGTTTTCAGAATTTGTTCCCCAGAAAACATGTGCTTATATTAGCCAGCATGAACTCCACTATGGGCAGATGACAGTTCGTGAGACATTAGATTTTTCAGGACGATGCATGGGAGCTGGGACTAGGCATCAAATACTTTCGGAGTTGTTGAGACGGGAGAAAGAAGCAGGTATCAAACCGAATCCTCGTATTCGTAAGGAAGCTGCAGCCATGACTTGTCAGGATACCAGTTTGATTACAGAAAACATTCTGAAGGTCTGTCACTTCTATTGTTTTTATCGTTCTAACTTGTTCCCTTGATTGTGAAGCCTAACATCGTATTATTTTTTGACAGATACTTAAATTGGATAGTTGTGCAGATACTAAGGTAGGAGATGACATGATAAGGGGCATCTCTGGTGGAGAAAAGAAGCGCGTAACTACTGGTATGATTAACTCTTAAGAATGCTGAATATGCCTATTACTTATTGACAGGGATTTCACCAACGCCGAATCTACCAAGCTGCCCATTTATGTTTGTTGCTTAAAATCACTGCTGATTCCTAACTGCAATTGGTTATACGAAGCAGGTGAACTATTGGTTGGACCGGCAAGGGCATTTGTCATGGATGAAATCTCAACAGGGTTGGACAGTTCTACCGCTTACCAGATTGTCAAATTCATGAGGAAGATGGTCCATCTCCTGGATATGACCATGGTCACGTCTCTCCTGCAGCCTACACCAGAGACATTTGAACTTTTTGATGACATTATCCTTCTTTCAGAGGGTCAGATTGTTTACCAGGGTCCACGAGATAATGTCCTTGAGTTCTTCGAACATATGGGTTTCAAATGCCCTGAGAGGAAGGGGGTTGCAGATTTCCTGCAGGAAGTAACTTCCAAGAAGGATCAAGAGCGATACTGGTTCAGAAAGAATCAACCTTACGAGTATGTTTCAGTACCGAAGTTCGTGCGCGCTTTCAATTCTTTTCACATTGGCCTACAGCTTTCAGAACATCTAAAAGTTCCTTTCAACAAATTTAGAGTTCATCCTGATGCTTTAGTGAGTGAAAAGTATGGCGTCTCCAACTGGGAACTCTTTAAGGCGTGCTTTTCAAGGGAATGGCTTCTGATGAAGCGCAACTCTATAGTTTCCATCTTCAAAATTATCCAAATAACAATCATTGCCATAATTGCATTTACTGCTTTCTCAAAAACCGGAAGGAAAGCTGGACAAAAGAACGGTGCAGCAAACTTTTGGGGAGCACTATTCTTCGGTCTCACAAATTTCATAATCAATGCGATGATAGAACTTACAATGACAGTTTTCAGACTTCCCGTGTTCTTTAAGCAGAGGAGTTCAATGCTATATCCTGCATGGGCTTTTGGATTACCTATTTGTCTCTTCAGCATTCCTGTCTCACTGATTGAATCAGGAATTTGGGTCACTCTTACATATTACTCCATTGGCTTTGCTCCAGCTGCCAGCAGGCAAGTGCAGACCTTTTTCTTAATGATCTCTATAAAAGCGCGATCATGTAGGCAAAGGTTCTTCTTTTAATACATTACAGTTGTGTTCAGGTTCTTCAAACAGCTCTTGGCTTTCTTCAGTACATATCAGATGACTCTATCTCTATACCGTTTCATAGCAGTGGTTGGAAGAAAATTGCTTGTCGCGAACATACTTGGTTTCTTAACTATGGTGACTGTTATTGTTCTTGGAGGTTTCATCATCACCAAAGGCAATGATTATTCTATTTTGTTCACTGTTTAGTTTTCTAATATTGTTGGATTATTCTGAAGCATGTATCAATCTAATACCTGAATTTTATGGAATCTCAGTAACTGGAACTTTTGATGCACAATAATTTGGATCGTTTTCCTTTTCGTTGTGCAGATGATATAGAGTTGTGGATGAGATGGGGCTACTATCTGTCTCCTATAATGTATGGCCAAAATGCCATTTCTATCAATGAATTTCTCGACAACAGATGGGGCAATGTGAGTTCTTCAAAGCATATGAAAACTCTCTCGTGAATACTTATATTTATTATATTAAAATATTTTCTGAGCTATCTAGGCTTACTAACACAAGTCTGTATGTCACAGCTCACTGGCAGCCCACATGAGTCTACTGTTGGAAAGTCCCTTCTTAAGGAAAGGGGATTCTTTACGGATGAATACTGGTATTGGATTTGCATTGGGGTGCTTCTTGGGTTCTCTCTTATTTTCAATTTTCTCTTCATTGCAGCACTCGAATTTTTGAATGGTAGGTCAGTGTTTTGAACCTATCATCTTTGTTAAGAATATTGAATGACATTCAAGTATTGAGCATTCAGTTTTTTGCAACTCATTATCAGCTCCTGCCGATTCGAGAGCTGTAATTGCGGATGATGACACTGAAAATGTTAGTACGCGGAAACTGGCACCTATTTCTGAAGGTTGGTGTTTAAAGACGTATGGTCTTTAACTTTACATTATCTTGATAACCACTCTGCTAACTATGCCCTAATCCCATGAAGAATTCCTAGACATTGCTGAACAATCAGAAGAACAATCATAACATCAACCACTCTCAACTCATTATAGGAAGTTCTTCGTCATCTGAAATCGGATGATGGTTAAATGTGCTAGTGGCTTTGCCATCATTTTATACTTCTCAACCAAAATTCAACAACTACTAATCATAAGTATTATTGTTGACCTGACAGTGAAAATCTCCCGGGGGGAATACAAACATTCCAAGAATCCAAACAAGCAATATAAAAAAGGAACGGTTCTGCCTTTTCAGCCACTTTCACTTGCCTTCAACAATGTGAATTATTATGTCGATATGCCTGTGGTAACTCATGTACACTAATTCATATTTCAAGATTCATGTAAATGAACAAGAAGCTTCATATTGATATATTTATTCTTGGATTTACTAGGAAACGAGGAAACAAGGGACTGAGAAAAACCGATTGCAGCTGCTAAAAGATGTGAGTGGAGCTTTTAGGCCAGGTACTCTGACAGCATTAGTTGGTGTCAGCGGTGCTGGTAAGACCACCTTGATGGATGTATTGGCAGGAAGGAAGATTATGGGGTACATTGAAGGAAGTATAAGCATTTCTGGATACCCAAAGAACCAAGTCACATTTGCTCGGGTCAGTGGTTATTGTGAACAGATCGACATGCATTCACCATGTGTTACTGTCTATGAATCTCTCCTCTATTCTGCCTCGATGCGTCTTGCTGCGGATGTCAAGAAGGAAACACGAAAGGCATATCACTTATTCACCATCATTACTTCTTTTATGCTGTTTGAACTGTTTTTTCTTGCATTGCACGAATATTTAATTTTCTAACAATTCATCTTTTATTTCCATTTCCCCCCCTCTCGTGCAGATGTTCATTGATGAAGTTATGGAATTGGTTGAGCTTAAGCCACTGATGAATGCTCTCGTAGGACTTCCACGAATTAACGGTCTTTCAACTGAGCAGAGAAAGAGACTCACAATAGCTGTAGAGTTGGTTGCTAATCCCTCCATCATTTTTATGGATGAGCCCACATCAGGCCTTGATGCTAGAGCTGCTGCCATTGTTATGCGTGCTATAAGGCATATGGTGGATTCAGGACGAACTGTTGTCTGCACCATTCACCAACCAAGCATTGACATCTTTGAAACTTTTGATGAAGTACATGTTGTTCAATTTTATTTTTTTATTGATACTATATTTCATCTACGATGGTACTTTTTTCATGATGATCTTGTTTTCTTCTCCTAGCTTTTGTTGATGAAAAGAGGAGGACAAGTGATATATGCTGGACCTCTTGGTCGCAATTCTCACAAGCTTGTGCAATATTTTGAGGCGAGTCTTCCTTTCATTATATGCTTTCCGTTCCATAATTTTTTTTCACCACCAAGTTGGAGTTACATATAGTTTGTCTCCATTTCGATCAGTAATTATCTCAAGTTTTCCCTTTGAAATATAAGAAAAACTCTCCCAACAAAATCTTCGCTTAATTTTCCAATATTCTGCTGCCCTATAATTGCTAATGTCCACAATAGCTAATGTCTAAAATCTCAAGCAGGCTGTTCCAGGGGTTCCCAGGATCAAACAAGGCTCTAATCCTGCTACATGGATGTTGGAGATCAGCTCTGAGGCAATAGAAGCTCAACTTCAAGTTGATTTTGCAGAAGTTTATGCCAACTCTGAACTTTACCGGTTAGTCATATCAAATTATCAATTGCTACCTCAATCTGCCTATTTATAAGAGTGGCTGTTGGTCGTTCTCACAATCTTGTTCACACTTCCTCAGGAAAAATCAGGAACTCATAAAAAAACTTAGTACTCCACGACCAGGTTCCAAGGATCTTTCTTTCCCCTCTCAATACTCCCAAAGCTTTATAACTCAATGCACGGCTTGTTTCTGGAAACAACACAAGTCATACTGGCGAAACTCAGAATTCAATTATACCCGGTTCGTTGTAGCAATCATCATTGGTATCCTGTTTGGTCTTGTCTTTTGGAGCAGAGGAGATCGAATGTATGCCTAGTTATTTATCTTGAGTTACATTTTCCAAGTCATAATGCTACTGTTACCTGGATTAGGGCACTTGAGAAGTTTAATTGCTCTTCCTATTGCTGGCAGATACAAAAGAAATGATCTTATTAATCTTCTGGGAGCTACATATGCTGCTGTTCTTTTCCTTGGAGCCACTAATGCTTCTGCTGTGCAATCTGTCATAGCAACTGAGAGAACAGTTTTCTACCGTGAAAGAGCCGCAGGGATGTATTCAGAGTTGCCTTATGCTTTTGCTCATGTAAGAGAACGAAATCATTTATTTTGTGCATCACATTTTCATTTCCCGGTGACAAAAATAATTGAAGGGATTCCCCATATTTGTAATTGATGCTTACACCTTTCTGCTGCAGGTGGCTATAGAGATAATTTATGTTTCAATCCAAACTTTTCTATATTCTCTTCTTTTGTACTCAATGATTGGGTTTGAATGGAATGTGGGCAAGTTCTTGTACTTCTACTACTTCATTTTCATGAGCTTCACCTACTTTTCAATGTATGGGATGATGATTATTTCCCTGACTCCTGGCCCTGAGATCGCTGCCGTGTTTATGTCCTTCTTCATAAGTTTCTGGAACTTGTTCTCTGGTTATCTCATCGCTAGGCCGGTAAGCAAGTTCGAACTCAAAGTTTCTTTTTCTATATTACTCAAAAAACAAAGTTTTTCATGAAAATCCGCATACTATTTTTCCCAATTTTAATTTTCTTTGGATGATCTGCTGAAATACCTCATGATGCATTAGAGTTCAGTCAGCTCCTTGATTACTGCTTTCTTAACACTTCTACCCAATCATTGCAGCTGATTCCTGTGTGGTGGAGGTGGTATTACTGGGCTTCTCCAGTTGCTTGGACCATTTACGGCATTTTCACCTCACAAGTTGTTGATAAAAACACCCTTCTTGAAATTCCTGGATCAGAACCAGTGCCATTAAAGGCATTCGTTGAGAAGTACTTGGGTTATGATCACGAATTCCTTCTACCTGTAGTCCTAGCTCATGTTGGTTGGGTTCTCCTCTTCTTTTTCGCCTTCGCATACGGCATCAAGTTCCTTAACTTCCAAAGGAGATGAATATCGTTGTGCACTAGGAGGTTCAGTCAGCAATATCATTAGTTCATTCATAGAACACTGGAGTTCCAGATTTCATGACCAGTGACACCAGTCAGAGAGGAAAGCTAAAGATGGGTCCCTCTCAGCCTCCATATTACCCTTATCACACGTAGTTGTTTTTAATCTCTCTCCTTCCTATTCTTTTCCAACTCAATTGTACATTTCTTTAATTCAGAATAGTGAACGAGAGATGTTTAAGTTACAAAGTGCGATCTTTGCCTTGTTATCAGCACAAAAAGGGTTGCACTAAACATGGGAATTAAGTTCATATTATAATTAAGTCTGGTCCTTCCATTCATAACCCAAAATGAAAAAATACATGAAAAAAAATTAACGAGCAATAAAGTGATTAGACAAACCATTAACCTTGTCTACAATCGAGTTGAGCATCCAGTCAAGAACTATACATCCAGTTCTTTGCCAAGAAAAGAACGAAAGCCAAGTCAATTGTATCTGTAGTTTGTACCGAACAGAAATCAAAAAGGAAAAAAACCTGATTCTCTACTTGTCACCTATTTTATACAGATCAAATTTCCTCATTCAGTGTTCAGAGCAAAATCTGCAACAGCCTTTATCTCCTTCTTGCTCTTCACAACACATCGTTTTTTGATCTCAAAATCAAGTTTATCCAGATCAATTGAAATTCCCAGATAGCCATATAGAACGTTTTCTTTTGTGTTTGATGACACCCCTTGAGTTTGCAGACTCCCGTGTAGACCAATTTGCTGGAACTCGGTCCTTCCACGTTTGCTCTCAGCATAAAGCTTGTGAAGCCTCTCGGCTCCTTGCAGCCCAGAAAAGGTCTGACCGAAGATGACCACCATAGTACTCTGATTTGCAGCTTTGCCACGGCAGATGTTGGTTATCCCTTGACCAAAACCCATACCTGCAACGATGATAAGGAAGTGAAAACAAGAAAAAAAGAGGACAGAAAGCAATGCATCGCATAAAAGGAAGAAAGATGCCTGGCAACATAAACAACAAGCATCATTGCAATTTCTTGGGATCAGCCAAAAAAGCAAGCTTGTTGTTAAGGTCAGAAGTGTTTAAGTCAATTCCGAAGCTAGACATCCATGTGAAACCTGCCTAATGACAAGCGCACTGGTTCTGCAAATAAACTCTACACATTCTCCTTCAGATTCTTGATAACAAGTTAATGAAAGAATCAGGACAAACAGTAAAATTGGTACCTAGAAAATCATTTGGAGGTTCAAGTAGCAGTAACAAAAAATGTCCGAAGGAATCTCAAGAAAAAACAAAAAAGTGCTGCTAAACATTTATTATTTTTCAAGAAGAAATCATTTTATCATATTAACAATGGTGGGGGAAAGCGGAAACGTTGGGAGGAGGATGGTATATGGGAAATTAACAAATAATTAAGGAAAGATCATAAGAAATATCAGCACAATTGAGCAGAAGAAGGAGAAGAAAAGGTTTTCAATTAGATTGCAGCTCGGAAAACATGTTCCATCCTCCAGAACAAGGAAACTGAGAAACAAGGAAACATTCAGAAAATGTGGGAACTATCATCAGTTAAAAAAGTCCACTTACCTCTGAGAATATGTCTGAGCCCTTCAACACTTACAATAATCCGTTCATCTGGATTATCATTTGCTATGGATCTGTTGTGTATAACAACAACTGGCGGCCATATGATGAGATCCTCTTTCAGTGATGAGGCTTCGACCTCAGGCAATATCTGCCGAACCCATTGACTGTTAGGGAATCCAGCACTATTCCATCCCATCAACACACAAAGCGCTTTGTGAAGACCCAAATGCTCTGCTCTGAAACTGCCCTTAGAAGACATGACCGTATGTTGTGCCAAGCTCAATGTGTCCACAAAGTCTTTGGAGTTGCTAAGATAACATGTGAACGAGTAAAAGTCAGTTAAGAGGGTAAATTGAAATAAAAAAGAACAGCATACAGGACACACTATAGAAGCACCACTTGATCTCTATGAAGCATGAAACATCAACAATTAGCAAGGACCTCAGAAACCAAGGTATATTTCTAATCCTGCATTAAGCCAGAAGGAAGCCTAGCTAGATACAGAAGTTTCTGGTCCACAAGAGCAGTTCAAACTTCAAATAGGCAACTAGCACAAATCCTTCACAAAACAGAACTAAAAGACAGTCTGGCAGTGGATAGATTTTTCCCACAGCTACCAAGTAACTTGTGCACATAAATACTTTTCCTCAACCACTGGTTCTACAGATAAAAAAGGATGAGGGGAGCTTTATAGAGAGAGAAAGAGAAACTCACACCAAACTATATTTGTCATCATGTGAAAAAAGAGATACATGCTACTGAATATCCCCTAACACTCCTTCACAAGTTTAGCTTTCTCCAGCGAACCAGTATGGAACCCAGAGGGAAGGAAAGAAGCTGCTGGTTAAGGTTATCCTTCACCAACTGAAAGCTATATAAAAGGTACCATGTGTAAAGAGAACTTAGATTACAGATTCCTTAACTTTCTGTATCTTCCAATCCGTGCACAACAGAATGCAAACCATGATTCTCAAAACTGTAATATTACCATTCTAAAATCAAGTATCATTAATTCCAACTAAACTTTTTCACCATTTTGAAAATCACTAGAAGAAAAGGCTTCTCGTTTCCCTTTCTCCAACCTTTACTGTTCTGCCCTTGTTAATTTCAAGAATCATGGTAGAAATACAAAACAATCTGAATCTTCCCCTGCACACTCTGCTGATAGATTCAACAATCCTTAAATTGCATGTTACCTACAATACTTACTCACCAACCTCAAATACTACTAAAATCTACAATAATCAGGAATCAAGTGTTTTGAAATCAAGATGGCGAAGACTAAAAATCCAACTTTCACAAAACTTGATTCCTAAGCAGTATAAAATTTCAAAATAACACTATGAATACTTAGTTGGATGCAATCGAAAGCAAAAATTTTAACCATCCAGAAGCAAAAGAATTTCACCAATATCAGGAACTTAAAAGATGCGTAAAAACAGACCTGCCACATACGCAGCACTTCAAATTAGCATTTCCTCCCTTCTCCTGGTATTTCCTTCTGTTAGCCGAATTCTCGTTCAAAAGTTTGGAGAACTTTAAGAAAGCCCTTTGCACCAGATGCATGAACTCATCAGAGTCCTTAGACGCCTCAGTATTTGCATGTTTCTTCTTCATTTCTGAGGATTTTACTCCTTGAATATTATGAGTTCCGTCAGAATCATACAGGCATTGTTCTTCATATATCTTAACCCAAGGAAGTTTCCTTTGAGCTTTCTGAGCAGCCCCCAAGCTCTTACACGCATTTTGAGCAGGCCCCAAACGCTGCTTCACATTTCGCACAGAACCCAAACGCTGCTTCACATTTCGCACAGAACCCAAACGCTGCTTCACATTTCGCAGAGGCCCCAAACGCTGCTTCACATTGCTTTTCGGAGGTTCAACAAGCTCGCTTAGATGCCTATCTGTAGAAGGTAAGGGATGGAAAGAATAGGCATCTTCATGGCTTGCCCTGTCATCAATCATCCATCCATCCCTCCCACTTTGCAAATGCCTCAATCCCGAGTTCTCCAATGAAGAATATTGTTCATTATCCTGATTAGTCCACTTTCCATCTCTATAGCTCACATCATGCATCTGTTCAAGGTCATTCCAATCAAAAGATATCAGACTTCTTTGATCATGAATGCTAGCTTCCATGTCGAAAATATGCTGTCCGTCGAGCATGTATTCTGATTGCCCATGAATACCAGGCTGCTGTTCCATGACCACCCTTTGCGAACTATTCTCGGTCGCATACAGTCCATCATATGATACCGGCACCCTCTTATAACCATCTCCACAAGACCCAATGCTACCCCCATCCCCTTCAAAACCACATTCCTCTGTTGAATTCAAGTTCTCAGGATCCAAACACTCTTCCATCTCATAGTACATGTTGTCATTCCTAGAAACCAAAGCTTCCTCATCTTTATCATCTTGCTC
>Ga0307509_10006077_pt1 | contig 16433 bp, 20 predicted proteins | sample 10_EM_MG_FD_202245 | JGI IMG/M metagenome (GOLD analysis project Ga0307509, IMG submission 202245) | Populus trichocarpa ectomycorrhiza microbial communities from riparian zone in the Pacific Northwest, United States - 10_EM | ecosystem: Host-associated > Plants > Roots > Unclassified | place... | reverse complement strand
CTCCATACTGTGGAACAATGATACAACGAATAATACAATCCAGAAACACACAAACTAGATCTGCTTGGTCTTGGAGTTTCTGCGGCAAGGGCGATTCTATAGAACCTTTGTTCGAGGCAAATATCCGTGGGCCTGTGGCTAATCTTTTAAACGAGCTCGAGAGGTGGCAGGGGCAGGAAGAATGGAATATTAGTCAACGCTGTGATCCCGTTGGATTTCCCAGCAGCGTCTCCAACTTGAAGATGATCAGATAACCGGTAGGAAATGAAGGAAGAGCCAAATACGGACTTGGTCGATAACCTCATTTCCGGTTCTTCCAGAACCATCAACACCATCGAGTTCCATGCTTCCGGCTTGTCCATCCTCAATCGCTGCACCGGTTCCCTATGAAATGTTTCAGCTGCGCCGTGCTAAAGAATGGGCAGACTAACCTGATCACCCTTGTTCGCTAATCCTGCTTTTTTCGATGAGCCTGCACCATTCGAGGGCGACGGGAAAACAATTTCTTCTCGAGGAACGATGTCGATGAGGAAGTCAAACTGGTCGGATTTGCTTAAAGCCTTGGCGATATCAGCTCGCGACAGCGTCCGTCGCTTGTTGGAATCGGCGACGATAAACGCGCGTGCAGTGATCTCTGCAATGAATACTACAATTAAACGCAACCTCGGTGAACCTCATAAACATCAAAAGCGAAAGACGACGCGTCACTCAGCGCACTTTCACATGCTTTGCAGAAGAGAATCGGCGCTGGTGGTGTTTCGTTAAGTATGGTGGAATATAAAGGGAGGGTTCGAGATGTGCACCATCTGCAGCTATCATCTTCCCGTTTATTCAGCTCGAATGTACAGTACGAAGGAAAGCCACAGACTCACTTTCACCTCGGGGTCACTCTTCATGACTTTCTTGATTCGTGCGAGTGGGAGAGGTGGATGCCGGTAATCAGGGGTTTCCTGCTCCGCCGTATCCACTTGTCTCTGCCAAAATGAGCGCAGGAAATCATTTAATGGCTCTCCTGCCTGAACGAAAGGCTGAGTAGACATGACAGGTGAAGGGAGAAGTCGCCTTTCTCGTTTACGGTCTGGAGTCGTCAGATCGGATTACGTAATATTTGGCTGCATGCAGAACGCCAAGTCATTCAATTCATCCCTTCCAGTCCGTCAGTGCTTGTCGCCTTTCTTTTCTCAGTTCTTGGTATTAGCGTCGGATTCAATTTCCCGTCCCAACGTCACAGGAACTTCAGGCAAATCGAACAATGGATACAGTAGAGAAGGCGAACGCTGAGCGACAACGTCGATGGTAGTCGACATAATATCTCACACCTCGGTTCTATCTCATTCTTAATCTCAGGGTGAAGGATAAGAAGGTTGGAGAAGGAACATACGCCGTTGTTTACCAGGGTGCATGCCACAAACAATTGATCGAGGCAATATTTCTAATTAATATCATAGGGAGAGAGGCATCAACGGGTAGAAAGGTCGCTATCAAGAAGATTAAAGTTGGTCAGTTCAAGGATGGGTTAGATATGTCGGCTATCCGTGAGGTGAAATACCTACGGGAGCTCAAGCACCAAAACGTTATCGAGGCATGCATGTCTTCGTGAACTATTTATGAAACACCTCGTTCTCAACCATTAACTACAGTTACTGGACGTCTTCTCTTCGAAAACGAATTTGAACCTGGTCCTCGAATTCTTAGATTCTGACTTAGAAATGATCATCAAGGACCGATCCCTTGTTTTCCTGCCCGCTGATATCAAAAGCTGGATGGCAATGACGTTCCGGGGCCTCGAGTTTTGTCACAGAAATTTCATTCTCCACCGCGTAAGTTGCCCTTATGCATTCTGCATCACTTTGGGTGTCATTTATTTCTCCAGGATTTGAAACCCAATAATTTGCTCATCGCATCTGACGGCGAGCTCAAAATCGCAGATTTCGGTCTTGCACGCGACTTTGCGGATCCAGGGTATAAAATGACTTGTCAGGTCATCACTCGGTGCATATTTTGACCTTAACCTCCATGTCTATATTTCTTTCCTGATTACTCTGATTGATAGATGGTACCGCCCTCCTGAGCTGCTATTTGGCAGTCGCTATTATGGTTCTGGTGTCGATATCTGGTCTGTCGGCTGCATCTTTGCCGAGCTAATGCTTCGAATCCCGTATCTGCCCGGTGAAAGCGACATGGACCAGCTGAAGACGATATTCAGAGCACTGGGCACACCAACAGAAGAGGAATGGCCGGTAAATAATCATTCCTGAATGTCCTTCCCCGCTTTTTTTTTTTTGCTTATGGAACTAACAGGGTCATACAAAGCTACCTGACTATGTTCCTGTCGGCCAATTTCCTAAAACCCCACTTCGTGACCTGTTCACGGCAGCCAGCGCTGACACACTGAATCTTTTGAGTAAATGTCTTATTTATGAGCCTCGAAAACGGATCACAGCACGCGAGGTACGTTTTGAATTTTATTGAGCAGATAGCCAGCTAATCCATCACCCAGGCACTTTATCATCCGTACTTCTTCGCTCTCCCTTACCCTACGTTTCCCTCGAAATTACCCAAGTGCACAACACAGATGGCAGCAAGACCCTTGGAGGAGGTCGACGGGAATGTGGACATGAACTCAACAGGACCTGGCGTGAAAGCACGGAACAGTACTCTAAAACGTAAGCTTGCATCGCCAGATGTAAGCGAGGGAAAGGGCCGTTCGATAGCGCGGCGGTTGGATTTCTCAAGACACACACCAGGATCTTGAGTGGTGATTTCACATTTGCGTGGATCTGTTACATACTTAGGGAGTGCGACAGAGGCGAGACCTTGACCAAAATATTTTTTAGGTTGTAAAGTCAACGTCCTAAATTGTAATGTAATGACAAAGGGAAGAGGAAGGAAGAGGAACATTATACATATACAATACTCATGGAAAGCGATATAGCGATGAAGAAATGAGGTGAACGTGCAGTTGCAGAATATAAATGCGATCAGAACTTGTTGAGAAGGGATGAAAGTGGAGATCTTGGATGAGAGATAAAGGAGGTTGTTGCAGGATGAATGGTTTCAAGAGAAGAGTGTCATAGGTGTTTCGCAAGCCTTGCACTTGGACAGCGATTTTTCGTTCGAAATCGCGCACAAGGAGCATATCCAGGTATCTTTCCCAATTGTGGGTACCTTCATACCCGCAGCGGCAAAGTCAAAGCCCTTCACAGGGACTGTAGGTGTAACAGCGGAGAGTGTGGATGAGGGTGCGAGTTCACCTGGCGGGGCAGGGGCTTCGCATGCGATGCACTTCGAGGCGGACAGCGAGTTTGTCACCATGCAATCTGAACATGTCCACATATCTTTCTTGGGTGTCGGTGCCTTCATTCCAGCAGCAGCAAAGTCGAACCCTTGCACTGCAGGGGTAGGGCTTGAACCAAAGGAGAATGTGGAAGATCCTGGAGGAAAAGGTTTGGGTATTTTGGGCGGACTAGGCCTACTTGCTTTAAATTTGTGGAGAGGAGGATCGTGAACTCGCTTCGGGTTTGATGGATCATAGTTGAAAGAAAATCCAGTCGCAACCTCAAAATCGAATGTGGGTAAGGTCGACTTCGGTAGAACCTTCACGTCGTCACGAACCCTAGCGTGATTCGTGATATCTGGCAAAGCGAAGGTCGTAGTCGTGGTAAGATCATATTGTGGTAGAGAAGCGACATCCATTTCGCACACTTGAGTCTTGATAAAGTTTACTCCAGCTGGTTTGTCATCCCTCTTGAACTTTTGCTCCGGACTTGCTGGAGGAGAAGGTGCCGCATTATTGTCGACTTTGAAGGAGAAATTAAATCCAGATGAGGGAGGAGAAATTTTTAAATCGGTTCTAGGGAGAGTGGGTGGCGTTGACTGAGGCAATTTGCTGGATACAAGTGGCGCTGGTGATGGCGGCGCTGACGCACTTTCTGCTTGGAAGCTGAAGCGCAATTTGCTCGGTTCCTTTGGTATCGAATTGGGTTTCAGTCCGCCGAATGAGGGCCGCACAGACGTTGGACTTGAACTGCGCACAGGCGCCGAGGATCCGTTGCCATTCGTGGGTGTCAGAACGTCATTAAAGGTTGTTTTCTCTTGCTCTTGTTCCGCCATATGTACGTCAGCAACCTCCTCGACGGTAATTTCTGGGGTAGGGGATGGAGAGGGTGCCTTCTTTGGAAGTGATGATGGCAGACCGTGTCCGTTGACTGAAGGCTTAGATCGTTTGACAGACTTTTGAGGCTCTTCAACCTCTTCCACGACGCATGTCACTTTGCCAGTTTCTGTTACAAATGGGGGTTCACGCTGAGTTGGGGGAGAATCGTCGACAGCGGAAGGTTTTTCGAAATGTGCAGGTGGGCGGGAACGTTTACTTCCCTGAACAATAATATCAAAACCAAGCGTTTTATTCAGATAAGGCGGGTTGCATACCTTCGGCACCGTTGCCTCAATCATAGCTTGCTGGGAGTGTTCCTTCAGTTCATCCATCTTCTTCTGTTTCTCTTGTTGCTGTTTTTCAAGCTGTTGAGCTTTCGTTGGGGTCGACCCCTTCGGTTTGGTGATGCGAACTCGAGCCCCCGAAGGTACCGGACAAAGAGCTTCATATGGGTTGAATTCCAGAGACGTGGGAGCTGGAGGGGTTGTCTCCTTGATCAGGTCAGCCATAAAGTTGGCAGTTTTAGTCTGCTTAGGTTGCTGTGAGGGGCTGCTTTTCGTTTCATCTCGAGAGGATGATGACGAGGCCTCTGACCAAACTTGTTGGCGAAGAGGCGAAGAAACGACTGGGGCAGTGGGTTTCACGGGAGTTCTAAGACGGGAAGAAGACAGGGCAATGGGTTTGGCAGCACCATTAGTGTGAGGGGCGGTAGGAGAGGCGGACACGGGAAATGGAATGAGGCTAGATGAGCTTGAGCTCTCAGAGTATCCAGGATGAGAGCTTGATGAACCATCTTCCCCAAGTCTACGTCTCTTGCTATCAGGGAGTAAATCTTCGTTCGAACTTGTCTTTGTCGGTGTGGTCGGTGGTACAATGGCAGGCGATCTGTGCCTATTAGGTGAGTGATTTTTGGCACTACCTGCGCCTCCCCAGCGATAAGAACCATTGGGATTCCTTGGGAGCCTACGAGGGGTGGATGATGGAGATGCGTTGGGGGTATCGGTGGAGATGGACGATGAAATTGGAGAACTTTGGCGACTTGTGAATCGGAAGGTGGGCTCTGGGTCATTTTCCACTGATGAAATACCAGGAATATCATGTTGAGCGAGTCTGTTCATGATCTTCCCTGCAACCTCGTTGGTTATAGCTACACCCGTGATTGCACTCAAATCGGACATCAAATTGGCTGTCGATTCTGGAGAATGGGGGTGTCTTCGACCATTAGGCATGGGTGATTGTGGAGCTCCGTTGGTGTTGGGGTCTCTTTTGGAAGAGAGGGTAGGAAGGGATCTGGTGCTCTGCCAATAATTCAGATGAAGAAAGAGGAAGAAGAGAAGCGCTCGTACAGGACCAGGTTGTATATTGGTTTCATCCTTCAATGTATTTTCGGCTTCGTCTTGCGGAGATGACAGGCCCAAAATTTTGGAAATTGAGCTGACCTAGGAACGAGACATCAGAACTGCGAAGAAAAGGGCAAATCGAAAATCATACCACGCGGGCATAAGGAGAGAACTTTTTCTTGCGAGCTGCTGCGCGATTTGCGTTGGTGCGGACGGCACTCATCAGAGAGAGAGAACAAGGGTCAAAGCTAGCACAACGAGGCATGCAACCCGCCAAGCTTACCTCAGGGCAGGTTTGTGTGTCACGTGGCCACTTTCTCAACCGCCTCCATCCGTTCAAGTTGTGACCTTCAAACCTACGATGCACAACAAAGTCGTCGAGACCCCTTACCCCCTTATCGACGCGGACCCTCATGCCTCCCGTGTCGTTAGATATATGCGTCCATCAGACTACGCTGTCTGGGCTGGCGTGACTGGTGCTTTCCCAGCCGCTCTCTACTGCTGGGGTGTGTTTTCTATTATAAACCTTCTTTCCTTCTGCTGATAAAACGGTCAGAAATGGCGGATCCAACAAAAGTTAGGATCAACACCTCTCTTAAGCTGGGTGGGTTCCTGGGTTTTACGGCTGGATTCCTCTTCGCATACCAGAGATCCTCTTGTGCGTTTCTTACATGGCGTATTTTCTTTGATATTCAACAATGTCTTCAGTCCGATTCTGGGGATGGTCGGAAAACAAGCGCGAGGAGGAGAGAGATCTTGAAGAGCTTACCCAACGTGTGCGGGAAGGGAAATCATTGTATGGCGAATCACCTCAGCCAGCTTGGGTACAACAAGCTGCCAACAGAAATTCACAATGGTCACAGCTCAAATTTGGTAAGTTGTTGAATTTATATTCTCCTTCACAACCTTGAACATACCGTACTTTCCAGCTGCATTCCCAATGTACGTTAATTCCTTACTCGATGTTTGAAACTCCAATTGACAAGGGTCACAGGTTTAATTTTGTCAACCACCCTCACCATGGGACTGACCCAGCGAAATACGGCGTTAAGGCAGACGAATCGAGTTCGTAGAATGTGCGATAATCGTTGGAAATGATTAGAAATCTTTGCTTGACCCCCTAAACTTCAACTCTGAGTCTCTGACAAGGGGTAACAGTGGTTTCATTGCGCCATCAAATTCATTGAGACTCAAATAAATCGTTTGCAGTAGTGATTGAGGTGGTCTAGTGGGTTAAAGTTCCTGTCAGTGGTACCGTCTTAACACTCAATGAACAGCAGGCGCGCTGTGTCCTTACCCTCACTAAAAACGCTTTTAGAGAACTCAATGACGAATGTGAGATTTTTGGAAGAATGGTGCAATGCTGAATAGGGGCATGCACACCGCATAAGTATTCCGTGACAAGAAATTTTCGGTGACAATTTATTCCTGAAAAACCAACAGCGAAACCTTCGAAAAACGGAAACCCATAATCATCCAAGGTGCAGGAAATACCTCCTCGTCCCGAACCTTACCCATAGACTGGCCCAAAAAAAAAAAAAAAAAAAAAAAATAACTAAAAGAAGAATTGAAGAGACTTACCGGAAACTTGGCAAGCAACAATTTGAGGTCCAAATGGAATACTATTGAACACTGCCATTCTTACCATGAAATTATTGTATAGTTGCTTCAGACTTAAGAGCGGTTCCGTCAATGTTACTGTCCATGGTATTATTCCGAACGAACTCGTTCTCGTATACGAGTAACTCAGTAATCTTCTTTTTAAACGAAGCATAACTGGCCCAGTCCAGCATTTTTCTCGAAAGGGGAACTAGGTGGACGTGTGGCACCCTGCAAAGACACAGGAAGCACACCTGAGTTCTTCTCTTCTGGACATGGAGCGTCAATAGATAAATTCACTGAAGTTTCGTGCCGAAAGTCCAATGAAGGTACTGAAGCTTGCCTTGCAGAGCTTGTCTCGCACTGTTGAAAACTGGCCTCTATTGCATGAAATCGAGGTATCCCTTGGTCTGGCTCGAGCTGAACGCTCATCCTGGGGGGTGAACAAGCACCACCCGAAGATGGCCGATGGAAGAAATGGTTATGATTGTTCTTGATGATTGTTCTGCATTGCTCGCATCCTCCGTATCATCGTGGGATTCAGCTTTGGCCAAGTGTATGAACTGTGATAACATTGTAAGAAATGAATAAGTGATATCAAACAGAAAAGACAAACCAAGGTACTGAAGTCAGGAACAAGGGTTTGAGTTGAAACATTTCCCAGTTGTGAGCCTTTCCAAGATCGTACATTCGTTCTTTTGATAAAAGAGGAGCCACGAATGTATCCCTTATGGCTGTCTGTGGAATGCAAACAAGGTCACGTCTACCCAACGACGTAGAGCTGGAAGGTCTTAGAATTTCAAGAGTGGTAACTCCCTGGAAAACCTTTCGGATTGAATTGATACCCAACCCCTAGAGAATTGTCAGCTTCAAAAAATTGACAGTTTGGTAGACAACGCACAAATGCGAAGACCGACAAAAGTAGAACAAACCCCGCAGTTAAAGTAACTCGGAGGTGAGGCTGTTCTATTAAATAGCCAGGTCGTTGCATTTGTTCACGATGTTGGCTCAACACCCGAAACCCCAGAATTGCGCCCACTATCCACCGCCCAAAAGGACCTGCACAGAAGATCCACGAGCCTGGCCAGTTCCACCATATTCTTGTTGCCCATATATCCCGTTTCGATGCATGCAATGCTAAAGGAATATGCCTCACAAGGATTTTTGCGACAGGTAGGACAGCTACGAGAAATGTCGAAGGAACCAAGAATAGAAAAGCAATAAAAGTTTTAAGTTTTGACAGAGTTACGCAATTTCCGACCTAAGAGAAAAACACATCAGAACCTTTTCTGTGTATGATAAAGCGGACCTTCACACCCATGGACAGTGATGGTCGAATTCCAATCTGCAGATCCCACAAATTGAGCAGTGCTTTGTCCGTGGTGGCTTCCATTTCCCATTACATCGACCTTTGTTGCATACTGCAAGGTCGCCATTCATATTAATGCATGGGTATGGTTCCGTCAAAAGGGATTTGTCTGGAAGTGGATAAGACGCGACGTTGTGTGTACGACGGCCTGAACACAGGTAAAAGTACAGAGTTGCCACTAGCGGGATAAGGATGTTGACACATATCAAATACATTCCTTATTACTCTCTTATTAAATCGCGAACACTTTCTCTAACAAAAGCGCACCTCCAAAAATATAGGACTTGTGGAGACGGATTAACCAATCAACTAACACAAAAGCAGGTTTGTGTAAAGTTGAAGGTCCCTAGAAGAAACACATACTCCCAACATGAAAGGTACACAGATACCATCCAAATCTTGACTGGGGTGAGAATTGTACATTACAGCGAATGAAATTACACACAATGTAACAGAGAAGGCAGTGCCCTGGGCAATAGTTTCGAGAATTATCATCCATTTAGACTCTTTGAAGAGACCCCGGGGGAGCAAAGGAAGATAACTGGCGTTCATGTTCACAGTTAAACTTACACTTAGCGACTCGACTCCAAGCTGCCCCAGACTCTCACGACCTTGATGCCCCTGATGACTCCTCAGAGCCTTTCGGAGGTGCACCTACATACATCAACCAGACCTCTTATGTTGTCCTTCCCAGCGCAAAATTGGCAAAAGGCCTTGAGGGCGACAAAGGCATCACTCGACCCTTCTGGTAATGCAGCGTTCGGTCGTCTCGCCAGCCAAATCACGCCACGGATTTATTTATCAGACTATTGGTCCGCACGAGATACTGCCAAACTCAAAGGTCTTGGTATCACTCATATAATATCAGTGCTGGACTTTGCCCCCGATCTGCCTGAAATTATTCCACAAGACAGAAGGTTTCACGTAGCGCTTGCTGATGACCCCGAAGCTAGAATTTTAGATCATCTCGATGCTACCACTGCATTCATTTTGAAAGCACTGTCGGAAAACGACGGCAACAAAGTATTGGTAAGTCTTGTACTCCGATTCTCGCTGCCTACTCTTAAGCGTATTAAAAGGTGCATTGTATGCAAGGAATCAGCAGAAGTGCCACTGTAGTGTGTGCATACCTCGTCGCTACCACAGACCTAACTGCGCCGAAATCAATTGAACATGTTCAATCAATACGTGGAATCGTCTGCCCTAATCTCGGGTTCAGGAGGCAGCTAGACGAATATTCCACTCAATACGTCAAGTCCAAGCCACGTCCACCTCAAATCAGTCTTCCTGATGTTTTCAAAACCAGGGGTGGAGGAATAGCAGTTCGCATACGGAAACTGAGAGAGGCTTCAGGAAAGGCATCATAAAAGTTTGCTCGGTTTCTGGATTGCCCTTGGTTATTGTTCCTTGGCTGTGTTTTATTTCCTCGTCGAAAAAGTGTTCATTGTAGATCGGGGTTCAAATCTAGATCGAGATCGAAGAACTGAGGCTGAGGGTGGGGAACCCGAAGGTCTTGTCGGTAGGGATTCGCCCCATGAAGGTGCTGATTTGTCTCGATAGCGGGAGAAACAGTGGGTGCTGCGGAATAATGATTAGGAAAAGGAATCGCAAGAAGTAAACATTTCCACATACGTCTTCCCACAGTGTGCGTTTCTCCCAACTGACCCAGCGGCGCTTCCGCGTTCAAACGACCCTTGCGCATCTTTTCTTCGTTGGGGAATGGCGGGAAGAATAGAGGGGGTGGGGGCTGGCCCGGAAGTGAAAGGTCCGGCATATTCGGTGGTGCAGAAGTGAATGCACTGAGGCTTTGTGCATAAGAAAGTAGCTCAGGATATGGAATCGAAGCTTGAACAAGATGCGAGTTAGATATGTCCATTAGAGGGATATGTTACCAAACCTTTCTTCGCCTCTTCAATGGCCTTGATACGCTCATTGCCTTCCTCTATGAGCTCTTCAAGTTCAACCTTTCCAACTGAAAGTTCTGTACAAATTTCGCGCCATTGAGCCTCGAGGTCTAATATTTCGGCTTCTAAGGCATCTATTTCTCGTTGCTTTATCTGATGGGTATAAGCCAGGTTCATCGCAGAAGCTAAAGCCTTGTCGCATTCCAAAAAAGTAGATATCGGAGGTGGTGCAGGTGGCTTGGATTGAGGGGGAGAGAGAGAAAGAAATAACGTGTGCGCCAATGCCTGGAGTTCGTTAAGAGGTGCGAGGAGAGTCGCAGACATGGAAGCTCCATCATCACGTATTTTCAACGGAACAGCTTCTTGCGCTGATATTTGTTGTTGCCTGGTTTGCTGAGACATAGGCCGGTAATTAGATCGAAAAAAAAATGCAACAAATCAAGTAAACCCTGCCGATGTTATTGTCAAGGGAGCGTTAACTTTAAAGGCGCGGTTGGAATTTACTGCTCACAGAGATCTGTTGCGCAGTTTTCAAACGATGTTGACGCGACGGAAGGCGCTGTTTGGCAGATTCACACAACGCAAATAACATTCCTCATTCGGCTCAAACCTGCCTTTCGCCAATTCCACATCGCGTCTATGTTTCTGTCCTTCTAACATGCCAACTGGAGATATAAATGGCCGGGATGACATTGTCTACGAGGAAGACCAATATGAACTCACAGAAGATGGCCGAATTCCTATCCCATACCGACGCACGCCAAAATATCAGGATGGTAATACCATCGACTGGCTCCACGAAGAAGGTCTTGAACGCAAGCGGAACCATGCATTGCAATCTCAAGCAGGTGTTCGCGGTATACTACTTCCGGCGTTAGAATCTGTTCGCATGTGGTTCATCGTAATAGTGACTGGCATTGGTATTGGAATAGCAGGAGCCTGGTTGGATGTTCTGGTAAAATGGTACGTTGACAATCGTAACTTCGGGGATATATGCTAATATTTTGGAAACCTAGGCTTGGGGACTTACGGGAAGGCCGGTGTTCCTATGGTTTTTTCTACAATTCCAATGCGTGTTGTACAGGCCTTGATGGTATTCATCATTGTGTTTCTAAAACGTCGTGCATATTACTCATTCATTTAATAGCGGGAGAAATTTGTCAAGAATGGCAAAGTTGGGGTGACCATTTTAACGTTCAATCCATTCTGGGCCACTCTCTGTTGCAAGCCTCTATCTACGTTGTACTCTCTGTGCGTAATTGGGCGACCATTATTTTCGCAAACTCAAACACATTTACCTTCAAATTAGATCACGTTTGCCGGCGGAGCTGCACTATTGGTTGTAACATACGCGCCTCAGTAAGAATTGTTCCCTCTAAGGTCGTTAATTGTGATTAATGATTGATTGCAAGTGCTTTCCATACCGGAAGTACGTTTCTCCGTGTTTGCATCGATTTTCTCACTGGTTATCAATGACATTCAGTCCCCGAGATCAAGGCCGTGAGTCTTCGTTTCCAAGCCATCGGCTGGCCCTAATTATCCGTTAGATCCTTGGGGGTTACGTCTTTGATGCATTCTTGACTCCCTGGACATTGCTTATTAAAGCGCTCGGCTTGGCCCTTGCTGTTGCCTCGGGCCTCTCCCTCGGAAAAGAAGTACGCGCGAATGAATATTTTTTTCTGAATATCCACTGACCTCTGAAGAATTTAGGGACCGTTGGTACACGTTGCCTGCTGTATGGCTCATTTTCTTTTACGTCTATTCAAGGAATTTCGGCACAACGAAGGTGCTCCATCAACTCCGTGAGTTGGAATATTTGGCGCTGATCGTCAACTTAGCACAGAAACGCAGAGTGCTGGCAGCAGCTGCAGCCGCAGGTGTGTCAGTCGCTTTCGGTAGCCCTCTAGGTGGTGTGTTATTTGGATTGGAAGGTAACTTGAAAGTCATAAAAATATTCTACTTGACCTGATGAATGTGTGTTAATTTTAGAACTTGATACTTTCGCGAATGAATCCGATGTGATGTGGAGAGGATTTGTTGCCTCCGCCATTGCTGCTGTTTCTCTGCAATGGGTCAATCCATTCGGTACAGCAAAATTAGTCTTGTTCCAAGTAAGCTGTAAGCTCTAAAATCCAATTGGCTGAATTTCACCTTTCCAGGTTACCTTCGTGTCTGATAGGTGGTTTGCCTTTGAATTGGTAGGATCCGCCAATGCATTTCGTTCATTTCGTTGCCTGAAATTCTTACAGATTCCCTGGATCACCCTGGGCATTATTGGTGTATGTGGTATTGCATGTATCCACCTAACTTGACTTAAATTTCCGAATAGGGCGTCCTTGGGGCACTGTTGATCAGGCTTAATGTCGAAGTTGCATTGTACCGACGGCATAGCATCCTCGGAGAGTGGCCTATCTTAGAGGTCATATCCGTTAGCGCGGTGACTGCAGCTGTCAGTTATCTGGTAGGGGATTGATGACATCTAATGGTACTCAGTCTCATCCTTACGTTGCAGATCGTTTTTGCCCGGTATATCGTTTCCCGGTCATATCTGGAGTCTTACTTAATCTAGAAATAGAGTCCAAACCTCAGAGTTAGTCGCCAACCTCTTCCAGGAATGTGACCCTACCAAAGGGGATTATCATGGACTGTGCAAGTATGTTCCTTCACCTTCTATCTGGCCATAACCTCATCGTGGCTGCTAGCCCAACGGCAACAACTCAGAATGTTTTTCTCCTCTGTCTGACTGCAATTCTCAAGGTTGTTCTAACAGCTTGGACTTTCGGCATGATGGTCCGTGCCTTATTCTTATAGTGCAGTAGCTGTTAAAATTATCACTCAGGTGCCTGCTGGAATCTTCTTACCCACCATTGGAATAGGAGCATGTATTGGACGAGCCATGGGGTTGATCATGTAAAGTTGCCTCAACCTCACTATTGAACTCCTCTTAATTAGTTTTATGCAGGCAAAGTTTGTACAGAGCCTACCCCACGGCATGGATCTTCCTGTCATGCCCTCCTGATCCTTCTGTGCGATGTATATCTCCGGGCTTCTACGCCGTCATTGGAGCTTCTGCTATGCTCGGCGGAGTTACACGAATGACAAGTGCGTCTTCGAAATCATTCTATTTCAAGACGATTTGTTAACCCGGGTCACAGTTTCTTTGGTCGTTATACTCTTCGAGGTTTGTGTCTTTTTGTGAAACCTTTAACCACGCTTACACAGGATTTAGCTCACTGGAGCACTGTCTCACGTTCTTCCTATCATGATCTGTGTCATGACTTCGAAATGGGTCGGAGATTACATGGGAAAAGATGGTATCTATTCTGTCTGGATAGCCATGAGGCGATATCCATGGCTCCCTCCTGTCGATTATCGTGATAAAGGGGAGACTGGTGCTAACATCATGAAACCTTTGTCGCAAGTTGTCGTAGTCGAAGACGGCGTCACCACTGTTGCCGAATTGAAAGCTCTGCTAGCAAGATATCAATACCACGGCTTTCCCATTATCGATAAACACACCGAATTCGTGGGCTATGCTACAAGGCAGGAGCTAATTTCTGTCTTAGGTGAGGTCTCCTCACATTGGACCAGAATGTTTTTCTAGACTTCTACTTTTAGACCTTCTGCAACTGGACGATAGCGACGATGACCAGGGAAAAATATGCACTTTTTCCCAAAACCGTATGCGAGTACCAGCGGAAGAACGAATCGATCTGTCTAGCGCTCTTGAGGATTCGATAATCCAACTAAGAAAAGAAGTCTCCCAAGAACTCGTCGTAAACATGTTTCAAAAACTGGTACGACAGAATTCGTTTCACTAAATTTAAAACTACTGAGTCCGTCTATAAAATAGAATCTCCGCCAAATCCTCTTCACCCATGCTGGCAAGCTAACGGGATTGGTGACCAAACGTGACGTAGTAGACTTGTTAACAAGCCACTTCCCTCACGCCGCTGCTCTATCTCAACACCCTCAGCACTCGCGACAGCCTTAATTATGACAATGATATCTTTACCTCTAGATTTTGAATTAGTGTATTTTGTTCTAATGACGCCATCGTTTTGTAATAGCCATTGTCATGCACAACGTCATAAGGAATGATCGTCTGCTCACTGATCAAACGTGGTAAGAATTCTATAAATTGGATAACTTGTACCTGCCATACCTGGACTCTTATCTCGTTAATTACAAACAACTAATTGGGGAAAGAAAAAGACACGAAGGCGGAAAGAAGGAAGAACAGAATATTGGAGGAGACACAAAGATAAGTAGCAGAAACGCGTTCTTTATCGCATAAATTTCCATATCAACAACTGACGGAAGTCGGCGTCTGAAATGGTATCATGACCGCCTTCCACAAGCTGGTTCAGAGCCAGAGTCAGAAACGTAGTCATAGTCGTCCTCGTCGTCTTCTTCGGTCTCGCCTTCGTCCATAGACTCTTTTAACTATGAAATAGAGGTTTCATGGCTGTAAGCTCGATGGCCAGAATATGAATCTTACCATTTCCACTAGCTCGTGACATTCGCTGAGATTAGCGTTGATGATACCCTGACCCTCAGGTATTGATCCATCTACGCCGATAAAGCGACCGTCTTTCCGCAAGGAGTCGATTTGGAACAATGCAAGTTGATACTAAGGGAGGGAAGTCTGTGATTCAACGGCGTAATCCATTGAAATAAAGGTCTTACAGGATATAGATCGCGCGTATTGAACGGACCGCCGTATTTTAATACCTCGTTCAAACATTTCTTCACTGTCGTAAGCTTATTTGCCTATTAATAAATTAATCGCGTCGAAGGAAAACCAAGAATAGAGCAAGCTAACTTACTATAGGCATCAGTTCCTCCGACACGGGTTCGCTCGAAGAAAGAAGGCGGTAAATGAGGCCGTAACATCGTCGTAAAAGATAGAGAAGGACCTGAGGGTCAAGACAAGATTATTAATAACAAAGACCAACGACCGGAGGGATTATCAAACAGCTTACATATTGCCCCGGTGGTCGGTTGCCCTCAGAATCGACGAACTTGCCTTCAACCCTCATTTTGTCGATTTCCTGCAGGCTAAGGGAATAATTGAATAGGTCCGTCTCTCGTAAACTCCATCTGTGCGTCATGACAAGGCTCTCAAGTTCGGCCCGGATCTCGCTGAGACGATCATAGATGGGCTTCAAGGATGAGGCGACGTTCTTAGAATCTTCGTGCGCTTTGATCTCTTGAGCTATTTCAAAGCATTCTTCCAGAAGGGAGGAACAAATGGCCTGAGAAGATGGCACGATTCCACCGGGGGCCAGAAATTTGCCATCCACACGCGTTCTGTGACGGACATCCGAGCGTTTAAGTAGGCGTACAGATAAGAGGAAAAGAACAAGAAAAAGCTCCGCGAAAGAATAACAAGGGCAATACTCCGAGGATAAACGAAGATAAGAGACATGATGAATGAGAGAGGCACTCAACGAATCAATTCTGCGTAATTCTTCCTGAAGTGGTTTCAATTCGGCCTTTTGAGAGCCTTCCTTCGCGGCCAGTGCGACGAGTTGCCGCCGTATAGTAACCAATTTCTGGTGAACTGGAACAAGTTCAGGTGATAGAACGGCCAAGGAATCTTGCAGTTGCTTGACTATGGCCTCTGCAAAATGGCGTCAAAGTGTTATAAGTGTTTCGAGTAGGATATATAGCAAAGTAGGTATACCACATTCATTTAGTTGCCTTTCCAAAAGCTTACTTAATGCCTTTGGATGCTTCGCGTGTTCTCCGTCTTGCTGGACAATTTGTCGCAGTTCGCTGAGCCGGTTGTGGAATGGCGCAAGGTCTGTTTCGTTATAGACCGCTGACTCGTTCATATGATTAAGGATTTGCTGTGGGGTAAAGGGCGTTAAGTATAATGCAATACAAATACTAGAGGTAAGCGGAGCCGTCTTCTTCCGGCAGGTGGTAAATAGTTCTTTCAGAAAAAAAGAGACGGAAAATAAGATGAAAAGGAGATTACTTACACGCATGGAGGCAATCTGGCAGTAAGTCGCGGGCGCGTCCCTTGTCTTTCCAATGGTAAGGTAGAAGAGCGAAAG
>Ga0307509_10006076_pt1 | contig 16433 bp, 14 predicted proteins | sample 10_EM_MG_FD_202245 | JGI IMG/M metagenome (GOLD analysis project Ga0307509, IMG submission 202245) | Populus trichocarpa ectomycorrhiza microbial communities from riparian zone in the Pacific Northwest, United States - 10_EM | ecosystem: Host-associated > Plants > Roots > Unclassified | place... | reverse complement strand
CTTTGTTATTTTTTGGAATTAAGGTTTATTATATGCCATAGCGCGAGCTGCATGCAGGATTTTGTACCTAAAGCAATAATCCCATGATTGAAAAAAAAAAAATGAAAAAAAAAAAAAAAAAATGTACAAAGACAGCCACGCTCCGTGCCCTCTATTTTCCTCTCGCTTAAAACACTTACCGCTTTCGGCTAACTTAAACCTCAGGGTTTGGTCTTCATTTCATCACGATACATCTATTTTGCCTATTCACTTGGGCTTCATTTTTCAAGTGAAATATATATTTCACCTTTGCTGAGAGGATTTTATTATTGGAAAGTCAAACTGTTAGCTTGACTGTACTTTCTCTCTCCCCCTTCTCGATGTCCCCCGGCCTGGCCTGTTTGGCCATGTCCTGATGTCGTCTGTCCCTCTCGCTTCCACTTGTGCAGGCCTGGCCTCGGCTGTTGACCCTGCGGGCTGTGCCCCCTCTCACCAGGACCGTAGGGCTGATCCTATCGCTCGTTCGTCGTCATGCCAGTCCAGCCAAGCCTCTCTCTCCTCACACCGCACCACACAATTGGCACCCCCGCTGGCTCAAGCGCCACCCCCTCCCGCCCCGGCTGTCCAAGCTAAACCTGCTCAGCAGAAGAAGAAACTCTCTACCCGCCTTTCATCTCGTACTGTGACAGCCCCAGATTTTCCTGTCCGCTTCAAGGGGAAATGGTATAGTAACCCGGATACGTACGCTAAACGCCACCCCGATTCACCCCAAGCTACTATCCTCTTTGCCTCTTGTCACCCTCAGTCAGAGGAAGCCAAGCTCTAGTCGGAACCATACCCCGCCACTTCACTTTTTCACACTAGCCCCCCTTCAGGCTATACAGTCTCCGATCCCCCGCAGCCCCAAGAACAAACCTGGGCACATGTTACCAGGAAGGGCGGAAAGGGCAGGAAAAACGCGACTGCAGCACAACTCGCTGCGTTAAGCAAGAGTAGTGTCCCAAAAGGGCCCCCGCCACTCCCAGCCACTCAATGTCGTTTCTTCGCCCCACGCACTTCCCCGACCCCCCCCAACAATTCGTTCCTCATGACTGCCACCCATCCAGACATCATGGCCGCTGTGCTTAAAGAGGCAAACTGCCCCCTACCCTTATCTCTTACCCCCTCTTTTAATCGCAATGGCGCTGTCACTCTTACTGCAAACCCCTACACCCCGTCTTCTGCGTACTCCCCGTTTTTTGATGCTAGGACCAAGAAGCTCAACCAGAGTTTCCCGGTTTGAAATACTCCATTCCTGGTCTTTGGGAAGGTACCTACAAGTGTCGAACTCCTCATTTATAACTTCCCACGTTCTATTCTCCCAGACGAGCCTGCTGACTTGTTTCCTTAACTCCTTGAATCAATCGGTAACGCTATTGACGTCCCCATCTTTGGGGCTAGGTTCCTACAGTCTGATCGGGCGAAGAGGGCTGAGAAGCGCACAACTTCAGTTGTTGTTGCCGTCGACCCACTTCATGTTTCCCGTTTGGGCGAGTCCATTCGTCTTTTCTCCGGTGCTCGCACTGTGGCTCCCGCCTACTCCGCCTCCAAATCTACCCAGTGCAGGAAGTGCTGGCGTTTTGGTCACTCTGCTCGCCTGTGCGAAGAAGAGGCACAAGCCTGCCCAATCTGCACTCTCCTCCACCACGGTTCCGCCCACAGGTGTGCTAATCCGAGCTGTCCGAAAGGAAGCTTCGAGAAGTCTGTGGTTGGATGGTGCAATGCCTCCCCCCCTCTCTGCGTCAATTGTGGCGGTCAGCATGCCTCTTTGGATGGGACTTGTCCTATCCGTCGTGAAATTCTCTCCTCTCTCCGCCCGCCCAGGGAGCAAGACATACCTGATGCCCCGGCCCCCGACGCGGGCCTTCTTAAGACAACCCCTCATGATCCCACAGCTCCCCCAACCGTACCGGCAACTCCGGCGCGACATGGCCCCCGTTTCCCTCCCTCAAGTGAGTCTACCCAGCCTGAGACAGTCAAACTCGTTCGCAGTGCATCTGCCCAGCCTACCCTCGCCGCTTCCCTGTGGGAATCTCTCTGGTGCTGGTAGCACCCTCTTTAGTGCTCGCACCGGTGGTGATTGGAGCGAGCCCGCTCCAACCGACGACAACATGGAGCTTTAGATGTCAACAAGCCAAGCCCCAACACAGAGTCCTTCACCATCCCAATCATTCCATTATCCTGGTTGTTTAAATCTTTCCATTGTTCAACAAAATTGTCTCGGTAGCAGTAATGTTTTTCAAACTCTTTTTAGTTTTTTTGCTTCGCTAGAAAGCTCTCCTCATATTTTCGCTCTTCAGGATATTCCTCTCTGGAGGAATTGGCCTCCTCTTTTTCGCAACGATAAATGTTTCTTTCCTCTAGCAACTGACAGCTATAAGCCTCGTCTTGCAACTTATGTTCACGAAAGGCTATTAAGGGTTATTTTTATTCTTCCATTGTTTTTTGAAAGGGGTGACCTCATGGCAGTGAATTTTCACTTGCCCGAGGAACTTTTTGATACTTCTCATAATTTGTTTCGTTTGTACAATGCTTACTCTATCCCTAGTGGTCACACTAGGTCAGTTTCTCCTGTTGATATGTTTCCCCAGCATGATTTTCCTACTCTTGTTCTTGGGGACCTCAACATTCATCACTCCGCTTCCGACCCAACTTGCTTGCTTTCCAACTATGATCAGTTTATTGGTTCTTCTTTTTTTGACAGAGTATCGGCGCAGTTGTTTTCTCTCCTCAATACACACGGGGTCTACACTAGGTACCCGTTAACCTCTAATCATCGCCCTGCAGTTCTTGACCTGTTCTTTGCCAATACTGTTTTGCTCCCGTATTTCTCCTGCTGGAACCCCTCCCTCCCGCCAACCGGTTCAGATCAGACCGCCCTCACAATCATTCTCTCTACTCCGCTCCTGAAGCCCCCGCCCAAGGGTCTTAACTGGAAGTACCCGGATTGGGATCACATCTCCCCGCTGCTCGCTGATCTAACACTTGCAGCTTCCCCCGTTCTCCCCACTCCGCACTCACTCGACCTATGGTTTGACAACCTCCTTGCCAAAATCACTCACCTCATCACCTCCAACACCTCAACCAAATGCCCATCCTCCTACTCTAAACCGTGATGGACTCCAGAACTCACACAGCTACGATGCATCCATCACCATACCTCCCGCCTCATGAGACAGAATCACACCTCACCCTTTCTGGCCGGAGTGGCTCGTAACACGTACTCCAAGGCTACCCAATCTGCCCAAAGAGTCCACTGGTCGCAGTTTCTGGCCAACGTCGACTGGCGATCAGTCTGGGATGCCAGAAAGATTGCGGCCGGTACAGCCCCTGATCGTTTCCCCACACTCGAGACCGCCTCCTCCCCTACGGAAATTAATGATACACTTCTTCAACATTTTTTCTCTCCTAGACCCTCTCCTCCTCCACCTGTCATCCTTCCCGCGTTTAAGAACGTCCCTCCAGTTTTACCAGGAGAAGTGTCCTCCCCACTTCGAAAATCCTCCAACACGTCAGCCACTGGCCCAAGTGGTATTCCTTACTCTATCTGGAAGCAAGTCCATAAGGCCAACGAGCGACTCCTTCCATCTCTGTTCACGCCTCTCCTCACCCACGGGTACCACCCCATAGCCATGAAGAAGGCCAACGGCATTGTCCTGGATAAACGTGGCAAACCTGATTACCGTACACCTGCTTCCTTTCGCATCATTGTCCTGCTCGAAACTGTCTCCAAAATGCTCGAAAGACTTTCTGCTCTTCGTCTAGCCTCCGCCGCCCGCTCCCTTGGTCTCTTGCACCCCAATCAGTGTGGGTCCCTGGCCGGGCTGGGCTGTTTTGATGCTGTCGCTACTCTCACCCAGGAAGTCCGCCTACTTCAGGACTCTTCCTTCGAAGTATCCACTCTCTTCCTGGATGTCAAAGGTGGATTTGACAACGTCTGCGCAAACAAGCTGGCTATGATCCTCACCAGAGGAGGTGTCTCCGCTTACCTGGTTGTCTGGATCAAATCTTTCCTCTCCAAACGCCAGTGCCGACTCATATTCCAAGGTGCACCTGAGGTTTTCTGCCCGGTCGCTGTTGGCACCCCTCAAGGTTCTCCCATTTCTCCTCTTCTTTTTGTGCTCTATATAGCCAGCCTCCACCCAACGATCACCCAGGGTCTGGCGATCTGATATGTCGACGACCTCACTATCATGGTCGGCTCGGACTCTCTACGTTCGAATATCCGCGCTCTTCAATGCTATTTTGGCATCATCCAAAGACAGGGTGCCGACCTGGGGGTGGCTTTTTCTGTCCCCAAAACTGAACTTATTCACTGGAGAACTCTGAAGGACCGCTCGGACGTTTCCTTCACTCCCATTGTGATAAACGACATGCTTTTTCCACCTTCTCAAGTTGTGAGATGGCTTGGCTATTGGCTCACCCCTACTTTACACTCCTCCGTTCATTTCCTGAGACGACTGGCATTAGCCAAAGCCTCCTTCACTACGATCCGTCAGCTCAGTGCTGCTGGCAAAGGCCTCTCCTCCTGGTGCAACAGAAAGCTACTCTTCGGTGCCATCCTTCCTATTCTTACCTATGGCTGTGACCTGTTTGTTCCGCACGCAGCCACTCTTAGAAAATTGGACACGTTCTGGCATGTGGTGCTCCCGTGGACAACTAATTGCTTTTGCACCACCACCAGGATCCCCGAATCTGTGCCCACCTGGGACCAGGGGCGTTCTGCGGACGATCCTCGCTTTCTCCTCCCCGGCTCCTCCAAACCCATCCACCTTACTTCATGGCTTGCCCCGGCGGTTAATTCCGCCAAGCACCTACCACTAGACTCCTTATGTCATGAGGTTTCTGACCTTATTGAGGAAATCCCTATCCTCCCACTCTCCTCAACCGAGCTCGTAGCCCTCCCGCTGTCCAGGATTCCTTCCATCACCTACCAAGCCCTCAGAGCTCCTCTTCTACAGTCTCTCCTCGCTGACTGGTCAAGTTTAAGTCCGCCAGTGCCCCCCTCATATCCTTATGGTGCCTGCCTCACTCCCTACACCTTCACTGGCCTTCCTCGATTTTTATCTGGCCGGATTCACCAGATGCGCTCAGGTGCCAGCTACCTTGCCGCACATGTCTCCTGGTGGAACAGGGACTCCCGCACTCTTCGCCCGTTCTGTGAGGAAGACGATGAGTCCTTCCATCACGCGATTCTCCTCTGCCCAGTTAAGGCTCACCCTCGCCTCACCCATCTCTCAGGGGTTGATGACATTGGCCCTGACGGTCCCCTATGGCTCTCGGTTCCCCATCTCAGGGGGTTAGCTGAGTATCTCTACGCTACTCGCGCGGGTTTCCCTCCAACCATGTTGCGCATTCGAGCCAATACTGCTACTCCTGAGCCTGGTTCGGACCAAGATAGTGCTTAACACAAAACTCCCCTGCTCGGCCTCGGCCTTCCAGGTATTGCCCTTTGAAACTCCCCTGCTCAAGTTTCTCCTCAGGGTATTTTCTATACTATTTATGAGTTTCCCTTGTTCCTAGTTGACTGTGGCAGTGGGCAGGTAGGGCGGCGAGGTTTTATTACTTGTGTGTTTTTCTTATAGGTTGTAAGGATGACTTTACTTTACTTTTTGTTTGTTAGTCATTGATGGCGATGCGACTGGGTTCGGATGATCCCGCCTGGAGAGTTTTTGCATGCTTTGTTTGAATTTTGTTATTCCCTTTGTTAGTTTTGGAATTAAGGTTTTTTATATGCCATAGCGCGAGCTGCATGCAGGACTTTGTACCTCAATCAATAATCACATGATTCAAAAAAAATAAAAATAAAAAAGGTGCAAAGACAGCATCCTCCGTCTCCTCTACACACCCGGCGATTGAAATCTCAACACCACAAGATTATGACCACTTTTCCAAACTCCACCCCCCATTATGTGTTCGCTCTAGGGGGTGGAGCCATCCCTCCTCTACAGTCCCTTTCCCTTAGGTTTATCCCTTTAGGCTTTCTTCACTCTGGGTTAATGGATTTCGTCTTTGTTGATGATACTTCCGCTTCCCATCCCGCTTTTGCTCTACCTCGCTTCGAGCACTTGGGCGGTTGGCAACGCTCTTCTCAGCGCGCATGTTACAGACGGCCAGGAACACAGTTTGCAGTAAGAGAAAACACTTCAATAAGCCACGGTCGATATCTCAGTTCTCACTTTTCTTTGAGAGGTTGCCTCGTGCGGACACGATGCAGTTAGCAATAGTTTCCACAGCACAGAGTTGGGTGTCCTCCTTCTCCAGTTCTCCTCATGGTCGGATCGGCTGGCACCCTACTCCTTCTACACCCTGTGCCTCTGTTCCCATCTGATCTCTTGGCTTAGGTGATTCTCATGGCAGCCAGCGTGGCCTTTGCCTGTGTTTGGAGTAGGGGTTTCATGCCTGCCGCCTCTGTTGCCTCCGGGTGACATGCACTCCCTCACGTTCTCATTTCCGGTGGGCCTACGGTCGCTACTTCGCCCTGCCACACACTTCCCTTTGTGTTGGTTTCAGTTACCGATCTTTCTCTTGGTAGTCTTGTCTGCCCTTCGTCAGTGACATAAGTGCCCCAGGCCCCTGTGATGGGATTGCCGCTTTGTGTGGTGATGATGGCCTACAGCTTTGTCCTGCTGGCTCCTTGGTCTCTCCCCTGCTGCGGCAGAATGGGGTCAGTCATTAGGCTATGTCTGGGTTGCTTCAGAGTTCGGCTGGGATTTTTCTTCCTTGAGGGTTTTGAGGTTTCTGTACTTTCCTTTGTTGTTCACTGTTGGGGTGGGCGGTTTTCTTATGGGCTGAACGTCTGTGGAGGTTTTTGGGTTCGTTGTATTCAGGCCTTTACCTTCTTCTGTAGTTTCTACCCATAGTACCACGCGGTTTGGGGTCGCGCAGGGTCGGAGGTTTTTAGCACAAGGGATGCGGGATGGACTGTAGGTGGAGGTTTTTCCTCTCTTAGAGGGATCTGCATACGGGAGTTTGTACCTTAAACAATACTAAAATGATTGTAAAAATAAAAATTAACAAATTAAAAAAATTAAAAAAAGGTACAAAGACAGGATTGAGCTTTAACGCTATGGCCAACAAAAACCGTATCCTTCTCACCCCAGGAAACATCCAAACCCCCAAGTCCCTCTGGTATGAGACCAACTGTACATCACGCCTATCGCGCAACCAAATCCTACGAACATACTTGTACATAGGAAGGAAGTAGAAAGGAAAGAAACAATCAGGAAGGAGAGGAGAACCCTTAGCGACATCTACAAAAACCATAAAGGGGAACAAAGGGAATATATGAACCGCTAACAAAGGAAAATTACGTCTGATAAGTGACGTGTATCAGCCTGAGCCAGGAAGTGAGAGCGTGGACCTGCATGCCAGAGCGCTGCCGGGCAACGAAGCGGTGCCCGATGGCAGGATGGGAAAAGGGATGGAGGAGATGATGATGAGGGGTCCCAACTGGGTGTGCCAAAACGGCATTAGCGACAGCCAGAAGGACGGGCGTAACTGAGGTGGGTTTTTGTGTAGAGACCGAAGATCGACCGCGGGAGGGGGCCGTAAGGTGCCAGCTCAGGGGGTGTGGGGGGGGGGGGGGTGGGTGGAACTGTTACAGAGCAACGGGAGGAAGACCAAGAGGGTAGAGGGAGGAGGATGTGTGGAGGAAGGACAAGTCCAAACACTGGGGACGACCGACGAGAGTAACTGCGGCCGATGCTTTACCAAATACGAAACGAAGGTCAAGTGCGGAAGTTACTAACCAAAGTGTTCCCCGAAAGGATCACAGAATCGAGGTGGTAAGATACTTCGCAAAGGGCTTGGAAAGGTCAGCGCCGACCGTGACCGAAGAGAATGGAATGCCGACCGTGCAAAACCTAAGCAAGGTGCAAAGGGAGAACAGGGTAAGGGGGGAGAACCGAACATGATGAGCTGGAGGTAACGATGAATGGGAATGAGAAGCCCGTAAAGGAGGGAGTAGACCCCAGAGTGAGAGGAGGGGTTATAGCGTCACTCACTTAGGCAGAAGCCATCACGGGGGAGGAGAGGGGGTTTGGGCCAATCCCACAATGATTTCCCTTGTGTTGAGATTTCAATTGCCGGAGGTGAAGGGGAGATGGTTCATGTCTAACTACTGTGACCTTTTTCTTTTTTTTTCTTTTTTGATTCTCAATTATTAATTGTTTCTATCTGGGCAAATGCACACATGTGCTCATCCCACGGTCTTAGGTACAATGGACTTTCAACCAAGCACGGGCCACATAGTGCACAACCTCCAACTAGAGTCCATCCCGCCATCCCCAAGCTAAAGCCCGCTGACCCTGCACTACAGAGAAACCCCCTCCCGGTACTATGGGTAATAACTACAAGGAGAGGAGAAAGCGGGCCTGAAAGCCATGAACCAAAAACCCCCACGGAAGCCTACCCTAAAAGAAAATCATCCCCAACCGACAGTAGACACAACCAAGAAAGGAAAACAAACCCAGTCCCCCTAGCCAAACAACCTATAAGCTAAACTGGACTAAAAGCCCAACGGGCACAGCTCCCCAATGAAGGGGGACTCCGGAATGATGGCTCTCGGGGACCCAAGGAGGGGAGAAAAGCTCCCGGAGGGATATAACCCGGTGTAACGACCGTACAATAGGTAGCTACAATCACAATTACCTTAGCCCAAATGGTATACCAAGTGTTATCCAGAGGTGGTATGGTCTCGTATCTAGTATACACATGGCTGGTAATCCAAGGATAAGGCCAAGGAAATAGTTGAGTAGCCTTGAGGTACTCTACTAGGCAGGGTAACCTTTGGGGAAAACATTCGCATAAGGTCAAGAGAATTATGGGAATGTTACACGCACAACCGAGACGACTTCTGTGGTCGACTGGAGGACTTCCTCAGGGGTTAAAGGCATAAGAGGGCAGAGTTACCCCAGCTTGGGAATTTGGCCATTATGCCCATGGGTCCCAGTTACCGTACTGAGGAACCCAAGTTACCCTACCTTCACCGGCAAAGTCATCCTAGAACTTAGAGGTCGATTGCCTCAAATTCTATGGGCTCTTAGATGTTCTTGGGCACAAAAGCATCTGCGCGGGGAGGCCCCACGCCTGTGCAAGTGTGGCCCGCACATACTATTGAACTTGGGCGGGTTTAGCTAACACCCCCCTGTGGCCGCAGCGTTGGGACGGCGCGTCATAGGCAGACGGCTGTGTAGTTGCTCGTTTGCTAGTTAAAAGAGGTCATTGAAATACCTGCCGTAACACCGGATAAGTCGACACCGTCCGTCCGACTGAATGTCGTTCGCAGGATATATAAGGGGAGTATGGGTAACCACCAAAATGGAGGTCGCCCATATATGGTCTCTCGGGCACCTAGGAGTCTATTCTTGCCTATGGGTAGTAGGGTGGTCTTCCTAGTGGTACTCAGGTAGTCTCAGAAGGCCAGGGTGCTTTCGAGACTAATACATCAGTAACCAGCCCGGGCCTTCTCCCCTTGATTTGTAGCATTACTATGGGTTGTTATTGGACACTAGAGGTATGAGTCTTATCACGGTAGAGTATGTCCCGAAAGGCTGGCTATGGGTAGCGCCCACATGGCCAACCATCGGCCACATCTCACCGGGGGAGCTTGCATTTCAATTTGTCACATTGGATAAATGCGTAGATTCAATGATGGACTGCATAGCTTGTATAGACTAAACTACCACTGGGCCAGTGAGTCCACCACCTAGGTATTGACTCCGGTTGTTGTCATAACAGTTAGCCACTGGTATGACTTCGATAGGAAGAGTTTTTCCACCTGCGGTTGTATTGGAGATGCATTGGAGAAACATATATCCTTTTGACGGAGTTAAATGTACCCGAGTTGGTCCGACACTTCCGGCAGGATAGATCCTGATGGAGGGTAGACCTCGGACAAACCCTGAGCAGGACAGGGTGCTCGCACAAGGTCGGAGTAGTGGTGAATGTTAAAGGCTTAAATCTGATATCTACTTAAGTTTAAGTGTTTGGCATTCTACTTCGATAACCAACTTTCCTCGAGAGAACTTATTGAGTGAAGATTTCAGCTTAACGATATTAAGTTTAACCGTTTTGATTCTTCGTGAATTATTTACTCTATCTTTATCTTCTACTTTGAGTTTTGGTGCGGTCGCAACCTTAGAGCACACCTCTCTATAGGGTGCCCCCGTTACTGTATATTGTTAAGCGCACTTGCTTAACTCTCTTCAGAGAATTGTTGAAATCGATTATCTTGACATTTGTTTAATTAAGAGTCGCTTTTCTGGTACAAGAAGCAACGGGTGGAAAGAACAATGTGTTCAGATACGAATGTAGTCGAGTATGACTATGACCTTTCCCGCTATAATGCTATTGCAGACTTGCGTGGAATAGGATCGAAGTCCATCGAGGAGCAGATGGCCGACCTAGAACCCACAGACATCCCTGAAGAAGTACAGGAGTTAGAAATATTGAATCCTGTTGCCTTTCTTCAAAGCTTCACGCATGACCCTTTGGTGGGACACAGAATCCCCCCACAAAGATGTACTCCCATGACCTATGCCAACTTCACTAGGGACCTGTTTGAACCCTACATAGTAAGAGAAGTAACTAAGAGGTTTCAGGAAGCCAAGGCTTCTATGGGAGATTTCATCACGGGTACCCAGCTCGAATGGCAAAACGAGATGGTGACCAATGCCAACCGCTGGATGAAAGTTCAGCAGGTAGAGTACCGGAAATCAGCCCTTTCAGATCGAATGATCAGGGCACGCCTGACAGCTTTGGAGTTGGCTGTTCAGGAAGGGTACTCGATAGACTCCGACAATGACGTCAATATGTGTACAGCACCCCCGCTACCTCTCGCAATTGAGCCTCCTCCACAATACTCAGCTGTGATGGCGGCTGTCATGTTGCACAAGGAAATGGCACCAATTTTGACTCAAGTCGCTCAGACGGCCTTGGAATCGCAAGAGCGAGTCAGACAATTGGAACAGCAATTGCAAGTGTTGGTCGTCCCTCAACCAGCCCTGTTGACAGTGGCATTCGAAGAAGCCATGAGATCTAGAGGTGTCAGCCCTGTGGCAAACCTCAAAAATCTTCGAGTTGCAGTTGAGCGCTGTGGTGTTACCAAATCTAGAAGCCAAGCTTGTAGACAAAGCTCGAGGCAACCGGTAACGGGAGCACCCTGTGGAGCGGTGAACTCTAAGGTTGCGACCGCACCAAACACTCAAACTAGATGATAAAGAACAGGTAAAAAATAATTCAGAAGAATCAACAGTAAAAGTTAATATAGTTAAGCTCGAAGCTTCACTCAATTTAGTTCTCTCGAGGAAAAGTTGTTTGTCGAAGTAGAATGCCAAACGCTTAAACTTAAGTAGATATCAGATTTAAGCCTTTGACATTCACCACTACTTCCGACCTTGTGCAAGCACCCTGTCCTGCTAATGGTCTGTCCGAGGTCTACCCTCCATTAGGATTTATCCTGCCGGAAGGGTCAGACCAACTTGGGTACACTTAACTCCGTTAATAGGATATGAGTTTCTGCCATGCATCTCCAATACAACCGCAGGTGGAAAAACTCTTCCCATCGAAGTCATACCAGTGGCTAACTGTTATGACAACAACCGGAGTTAATACCTAGGTGGTGGACTCACTGGCCCAGTGGCAGTTTCGTCTATACAAGCTATGCAGTCTATCATTAAATCTACGCGACTATCCAATCTAATAAATTGAGATGCGAGCTCCCCCGTGAGATGTAGCCGATAGTTGGCTAAGGGGGCGCTACCCATAGCCATCCTCTCAGAACATACTCTACTGTGATAAGACTCATACCTCTAGAGTCCAATAACAACCCATAGTAATGCTACAAATCACGGGGAGAAGGTCCAGGCTGGTTACTGAGGTATTTGTCTTGAAAGCACCCTGGCCTTCTGAGACTACCTGAGCACCACTAGGAAGAGTACCCTACAACCCGTAGGCTAGAATAGAATCCTAGATGCCCGAGAGACCATATATGAGCGACCCCCATTTTGGCGGTTACGCATACTCCCCTTATATATCCAGGGAACGACATTCAGTCGGACGGACGGCCACGACTTATACGGTGTTACGGCATGTATTTCAATGACCTCTTTGAACTAGCAAACGAGCAACTACACAGCCGTCTGCCTATGACCCGCCGTCCCAACGCTGCGGCCAGAGGGGGGTGTTAGCTTAACCCGCCCAAGTTCAATAGTATGTTCGGGCCACCCTTACACAGGCGTGGGGTCTCCCCGCCCTGATGCATGTGCGCCCAAGAACACCTAAGAGGCTATAGAATGTGAGGCAATCAACCTCTAAGTTCTAGGACGACTTTGCCCGTGAAGGTAGGGTAACTTGGGTTCCTCAGTAGGGTAACTAGGCCCCATGGGCATAATGACCAAATTCCTAAGGTAGGGTAACTTTGCCCTCTTATGCCTTTAACCGCTCAGGAAGGCCTCCAGTCGACCACAGAAGTCATCTCAGAGGTCCGTGTAACATTCTCATAATTCTCTTGATCTTATGCGAATGGTCTCCCGAAAGGTTACCCTGCCTAGTAGAGTACCTCATGGCAACTCAACTATTCCCTAGGCCTTATCCTAGGTTTACCAGCCATTTGTATAATATGTATACGAGACCATACCACCTCTGGTTACCACTTGGTATACCATTTGGGCTAAGGTAATAGTGATTGTAGCTACCTATCGTAGGGTCGTTACACTACTCCCCGCTTCTCTTGGTCTGTCCTCGGACCCTCAACGTCGTCTCTTAGTCCCACGGTTTGGATTATCTATAACCCTATGGTCTTTAGGTTTTGACGGATACCTCTCATGGAACTGTTGCAATGCTTGCATTGCTGTATCTTCTAACATCTGGAACGGTTCCCCAGAACTCTCTTCTGGACCGTACCCTTCCCAAGCAACCATATATTGAATAAAGCGTTGTGCAAATTTTGACTTAGGATTCCCGTACCATCTGCTATAAACCACTTCCGCAACAACATATCTAGGCTCATTGTCTACGATGTCAGGTGTTGGTCTGATCTTTTGAGGCCTGCCCACAGGATCCTCACGATAGGGTTCCAACAGACTAACATGGAATACAGGATGAATGTCCCATCTCTCCGGCAGCTCAACCTCATATGCCCTAGACCCCACCTTGCGTTTGACAACCAAAGGTCCAAACATCTTGTGGTCTAGTTTTTCCATAGGCCTTTTTGTACGGAGGTTCATGCGGTTTAGCATAACCCTATCCACTTTTTTAGCTCTGCCCTGTGTGACATTTTCTAACGTAACATATTCCGGAGCCGGCTGTCTCTTTTGATCGTGCCATTTCCGTTGTCTTTCCTGTGCCTGCTTTATTGTCTCTCGGATCTCTTGCCACGTGCCTTCCCAATCCTTCACAACAAGCTCGCTGTCTGGGTGGTTTCCTTTGTTATCCGACACTATCCCTGACCACTAAGCCTGTGGGGAGAATCCAGAATTTATCTCAAAGGGACTAGCCTTTGTGGATTGCGACATTGAAGTATTATACGCATGTTCCGAGAAAGGCAACAGCGATATCCAATTGTCTTGCTGATATGAACAATAACTTCTTAGATATTGTTCTAGTGTCTGATTAACCCTTTCAGTTTGCCCATCGCTTTCTGGGTGGAATGCGGTAGAGAGGTTTAGCTTTACTTGCAATAGCTGCATCAGGGTTGTCCAAAACTTAGACGTGAATCGGGTATCTCGGTCAGAGACAATTGATTCGGGAAGTCCATAGAGACACCAGATTTCTTTCATGAAACTGAAGGCCAGTTCCTTAATATGATCTTCAGTCCTTAGTGGTATGAAGTGTGCCATCTTGGAGAACCTGTCTACGATGACCCATATCTTCATATACCCATCGGACTTTGATAACCCAACAATGAAGTCCATGGATATTGCCGTCCATGGTCTCATAGGAACTTCTAAGAGTTCTAGGAGTCCATACTTCTTATGCCAGATGACTTTATTACGTTGACATACATCGCAAGAGCCAATGTACTCGGTAATGTTTCATCCATCTTAGGCCAATAGAAGCTAGCCCTAACCCTGCCAATAGTCTTGTATGTTCCGAAGTGTCCAGCAATCTTTGAATCATGTTCTGCCTCCATGATCGTTCGCCTTAGACCTTCATCTTTTGGAATGTACCACCTGTTTTTATACAGGAGCAAGTCCTTTTCAATACTAAAAGTTGTATCAACCTCATTATCGCCTTTGAGGGGTGCCTTTAGTGTTGCTAAATAGGTTTCATCACTATCAGCTGCTCTCATAAGAGCCTCATGAAATGTTGTCTGCAACCGAAAGCCTTGGCAAGTTTGCAACACATGTGGTCGCAAGATGACAGGCTCCTCTCCAATATACTGTCCAGGGCGAAAAATGTAAAAGGTTCAGAATTACTCCCCCCTTCAGGGCGGTAGTCCCTACGCCTCGACAAAGCATCAGCCTTTTCATTTAACCGTCCTTCTCTATAGATAACCTTAAAATTGAACGGTTGTAGAAACTCTGCCCAGCGGTGTTGTCTATGGTTTAGAGTCTTTGGAGTATTAAAGTACTCTAAATTCTTGTGATCAGTGTACACCAATATCTGATCATCAACTGACATCAACATATATGCCCATTCCTTAAAGGCTGCCACTATTCCGGCCATCTTCTTATCATGGATGTCATAGTTTATCTCTGCTGGCGAGGGCTTTTTACTATGAAAGGCTACAGGATGCCATTTCTCATCTTCATAGAGTTGAGATAATACGGCTCCTAACGCGAAGTCACTAGCGTCGGTTTCCAACTTGGTCGGACGAGTGTCATCAAAGTGTGTCCGAATCGGACCTGTGGTAAACATCTGCTTCAATTTGTGAAAAGCATCTTGACATGAAGGAGTCCATGTCGATTTGATATGTTTCTTCGTTAAGTCGGTCAATGGTTTGGCTATCTTGCTAAATCCTTTTATGAACCGACGATAGAAATTGGCAAAGCCCATAAAGCTTTGCACATCGATGACCTTCTCGGGCGTTGACCATGCCCGGAGCTCTTCAACTTTTCTACTTGTCATAGAGATTCCTCTATCGGATATTTTATACCCAAGGAACTCTACTTCCCGTTGATGGAAGCTTGAATTCTTAATGCTAACGCAAAGGCGTGCCTTTCTCAGCCTTTCCATGACCCGCCTTACCAGGGGGACATGTTCTTCAACTGTTTCCGTAGAGATCAGAATGTCATCCATATAGGCGATTACTCCGACATCTAGCATGTCACGGAATACGTCATTGATCATATTCTGGAACGTTGATGGTGTGTTGCATAACCCAAAGGGCATCACGGTGTACTCATAAAGACCATACCTGCTTTTGAAAGCGGTCTTCCCTTCTTCCCCTTCCGCCATGCGGATAAGGTAATAGCCATTCTTCAGATCCAATTTTGTGAACATAGTGGCTTTACCGAGCCTACTCCAAAGTTCGCTCATCAAGGGCAACGGATACTTATTGTTGATAGTAATCTTGTTTAACCCTCGGTAATCAACACATAACTGAAGCGTTCCGTCAGGCTTCGGCACAAATAATATAGGGGCACCTATTGGCGAGGAAGATCTCCTAATCTTTCCATGGTCTTCCATTTCCCTAATATAATCCCAAATTGCGTCTAGTTCCTTCTTTGACAAGGGATGAATAGGCCCATCTGGTAGTTTGGCCTCAGGAATCAAGTCGATACGATGATGGTATTTACTATGCTCAGGTAAAGCATTGATTTTCTCTTGACTAAATATATCTGCATAGTCTCTATATGCAGGGAGAATCTTAATCTTGATGTCCTCGCCGTCTTCATCAGTGTAAAGAGCCATGCCCATGACAATGATATTGTCTGGGTCCTCGGCTAAGAGTTCCTCTTTGGTAATGAACTCTAAGCGCCTTTCTTTCCTTAGGTAGTGGGCTTTACAATATTCTGATCACCACTTAAGACTGCCTTTCTCCCAGTTAATGTCTGGGTTGTGGTCTTTTAGCCACGACATTGGCAGGTAACCATTCACTTTACCTGCCGGCATATCTGCGACTTCAAATCGCATCTTATTCATATCGTCACCTATGTACATATCCACCGTAGTGGTATAGTGTAGACCTGAGCCGGAAATCTGGTTTCCACTGGCATCTAATATCAGTGTCGGTTCTTTCCGACGTACACCAGGTACTTGGGCATTCTTAACCCAATCAGTTCTTAACACAGCCCCAGTAGCCCCACTATCTAACAATAAGAGGGCTTCACCACTCAGCCTCTCTTGATTGTGGCTCCATTCCAGTCTCACTCTCACGTGAATGGATCTTGTATGTGGCGGTGGGCCTGCAAGCCTCAACCGCTTATCGGGTCTCTTGTCCCTAAACATTGCGGTTAGTAACTTTCCAG
>Ga0307509_10006075_pt1 | contig 16440 bp, 11 predicted proteins | sample 10_EM_MG_FD_202245 | JGI IMG/M metagenome (GOLD analysis project Ga0307509, IMG submission 202245) | Populus trichocarpa ectomycorrhiza microbial communities from riparian zone in the Pacific Northwest, United States - 10_EM | ecosystem: Host-associated > Plants > Roots > Unclassified | place... | reverse complement strand
TAGAGGACGAAATCATCAAAAGCGTTACCGAGAATATTCCCGAAACGTAAGTGAGCAACATGATGGAAAAACACACCCCACATTCACCACTAATAGATACATCTAGATTTCTGCTGATTTCAATAACTATGGATGCAATCCTTGGGGAAACTACGGCCGGCGGTAGGCGACAAAGATTGAGGGCAATGACCGAGGGTTTGGATTTGAAAGATGTTTATGGCGCGACCATTGATCGAATAAAGGAGCAAGGTGGGGAGAAAACGAGGCTGGGGATGTCAGCACTAATGTGGATCTCGCATTCGGAGCGGCTATTACAACTCGATGAGCTTCTCCACGCTCTAGCGGTCGAGATAGGATCTACAGATCTCGATGCTGAAATGATTCCTTCGGTGGAGACATTGTTAAGCTGCTGTTTGGGACTCGTCGTCGTCGATAGGGAGGCTTCAACTATTCGCTTGATTCACTTCACCCTCCAGGACTATCTTTACACTTGCCCCAACCTCTTTGGCGCAACTCACTCAATAATGGCTAAAGCCTGCCTGACTTACCTCAACTCTCAGACCATTAAGGATATTCCATCTACACTCTTTCCTCTACCTCCGTCAACACCCTTCCTCAAATATTCTTCATTATTTTGGGGTGTTCATGCCAAGAGAGAGGCTACAAGGGATGTGGTATCACTTGCGCTTCAACTTTTCAGTCAAATTGAAAGTCATATATCAACTAGGATACTCCTAGTGGATCTCATATCGAAGACCGGTCGATATAGCAGTGATATCCCCACCAACGGCCCCCTGACCGGGTTTACCGGACTGCATTGTGCATCAGTTTTCGGCATTGCTGAAATCGCAACTGCTCTCATAGACCAGCCAAATTATGATCTCGATGAAAGGGATTTTCTTGGGATTACACCACTCATATGGGCTACCATATGTGGACAAGAGGGGGTAGCAAGGCTCCTGTTAGAGCAGCAGACTGTCAACCCCGACAAACCAGACGGATACTTTTGTCGCGCAGCACTATCATGGGCTGCTGGGAAGGGGCATGAGGGTATTACGAATCTACTTCTTAGGTGGGCAACTGCGAAGCCTGATGGAACAGATGGTTGGTGGGGAAGGACGCCTCGAGTGGTGAATATTGTCCGGAGAAGGAGATATGTCAACCCCAGCAGGCAAGATAAATACGGCCAAACGGCAATCTTGCTCGCTGCTGAAGAGGGGCACGAAGGGGTGGTGAGGCTACTATTGGGAAGGAAGGACGTCAAACCCGATACGGTGGACGGGTACGGGCGGACGCCTCTCTTGTGCGCTTCCCGTATAGGGCACGAGGGAGTAGTGAATTTGCTGGTTAAACAGGAAAATTTCAACATCAATAGGCAAAATGGTCAGACGCTGCTCCTGTCAGCTGCTGAAGATGGGTCTGAGTCGGTGGTAAGGCTGCTATTGAGGCAGAAAGATATCAACCCCAACACACTCAATAAAGACGGCCGCACGCCACTCTCGTTGGCTTCCGAGAAGGGGCATGATGAGGTAGTGAAGTTACTGTTAGGGCGGGAAGATGCCAACCACGATATGCCAGACAATGACGGCCAAACACCGTTCTGGTGGGCTGCCAGATATGGCCAGGAGGGAGTGGTGAAGCTGTTGCTGGGGCGGGAAGATGTTAACCCCAATACGCCAGACAATGACGACCGAACACCGTTCTTGTGGGCTGTAGGATATGGCCATGAGGGAGTGGTGAAGCTACTGTTGGGGCGGGAAGATGTTAACCCCGATATGCCAGACAATGACGGCCGAACACCGTTCTTGCATGCTGCCAGATGTGGCCATGAGGGAGTGGTGAAGCTACTGTTGGGGCGGGAAGATGTTAACCCCAATACGCCAGACAATTACGGCCGAGCACCGTTCTGGTGGGCTGCCAGATATGGCCATGAGGGAGTGGTGAAGCTACTGTTGGGCCGGGAGGGTTTTAACCCCGATAGGCCAGACAATGACGGCCGAACACCGTTCTTGTGGGCTGCCACATATGGCCATGAGGGAGTGGTGAAGCTACTGTTGGGGCGTGAAGATGTTGACCCCGATATGCCAGACAATGACGGCCGAACACCGTTCTGGTGGGCTGCCAGATATGGCCATAAGGGAGTGGTGAAGCTACTGTTAGGGTGGGAAGATGTTAACCCTAATATGCCAGACAATGACGGTCGAACACCGTTCTGGTGGGCTGCCAGATATGGCCATGAGGGAGTGGTCAAGCTACTGCTCGAGCGGGAAGATGTTAACCCCAATATACCAGACAATGACGGCCGAACACCGTTCTTGTGGGCTGCCAGATATGGCCATGAGGGAGTGGTGAAGTTACTTTTGGGGCGGGAGGATTTTACTCCCAATATGCCAGACAATGACGGCCGAACACCGTTCTTGTGGGCTGCCGCATATGGCCATGAGGGAGTGGTGAAGCTACTGTTGGGGCGGGAGGATTTTACCCCCAATATGCCAGACAATGACGGCGGAACACCTTTCTCGTGGGCTGCCACATATGGCCATGAGGGAGTGGTGAAACTACTGCTGGGGCGGGAAGATGTTAATCCCGATATGCCAGACAATGACGGCCGAACACCGCTCTCGTGGGCTTCCAAGAATGGCCATATGGGAGTCGTGAAGCTACTGCAAGCCCACAAATCCGCAAACTCCAACACTATTTAACCTTAATAATACACAATCTTTCCTATCGCCCTCAAAAGCCACCAGTCGCCGCTTTCTTCAAATCTCACTGACACGCTTATATGCTCCGCCCACCGTTCCCCCCCGCCTGAATACCACTTCCACTTCCACTTCCCTCCCTAGAGTGCACGACCGGCTTGTAGCACCGCTGCCCCTCCCCATCACTCCGGACCCCGGCTCCATCTTAGCACAGTCCAGCGTCGGATGTGGATGTGCTATTCTTGCAGTTCCAACGGGAATGTTCAGTCTGCTTCGCTTCCTTCCACATAAAAATAGTGGGTTTAGGTTTAGTTTGGTCTCTGCTTCCTGCTTATAGACTCCGAATTTTGTCAATTTTTCATGTTCTTACTATAGTTAGAAATTTCCATTCAAAGACGGGAGGTGCGTAGTTGCGGAAAAAGTTATAGAAATGGTTTGAGGATAGGGTCTCAGTGGATTCTGTGGAGGAAAATAAAAAATTCCCTAGTATAGAGAAGATAATATGACAAATGGAGGAGGAAGTGGTGAGAGAGGATGCTGCTGAAGAGAAATAGTTACACCTCGCACAAAGAAAATAACGAGAGGAGAGTAATTTGAATCCTATAATAACACCAATGTTATACTCGCACACAAACTAAGTCTTGATGTGTTTTCATTTTTGTTAATCAACACCATAGCTTACTTTACGCCCAGGTATAAAATCATCATAATATTGTGCTAACACCGGTTACAATTCCGGATAACGAGGTAATAGACTCGGTCGCATCAGAGTCTACCGGCGCCATGCCCGTTGGAACCATTCCGTCTGGAGCTCCAGCCGATAACTGCTCAACCCTCTATTTACCGGCAGTACCATGCTCTAGTAATGATTTCCCGTCCCTCTCTTTTCTCTTCACTCGTCCTCCTCTTCTGTCTCCCCCCCTTCTCCTCCCCCGCCCCTCACCGAACCACTCGGTACTTGTGGTGAGTTTCCCACAGCCTACGATTCAGATGCCGAGTCTTCGACATCTGAGGAGTACCCGGATGGGTGGGTATTCGGTGACCGTGCATCCAACGCATCATCGACTTGTGGTGATATCCCGAGGGATCATTGTGTCAACGGCGCTGTTGCAGCCCGTTGGAATCTGGATGTTTCACACTCTCCTTCGGCCAACCTGGTTGGTTGGGAGGTCTCCCGCATGAAGCCGGATTATTCGAATGCTTCCGACGCCTCGTCCGAATACGGACTGTTCTCTCGGAGCCTCTATTTCGACGGGTACGAGGCCGTTCACAGGATGGTTTAAAGGAAGTTTTTTTTCCTAGACACGCCTGGTGAGAAACCCGGTATCTTTGGAAGATGGGTTCAACGGGAGGACTATGGAGTTAAGTAAGATCAGAGAGTATTGAATGTTCCATTATATTGTGTGCTAACCCCTAATCTATGTATGTCCGGTGAGGGATACGGTGCCTCGATGAGTTGGGGGGTAATTGTGGGGCACCATTGATATATGGTGATGGCGGGTGAGAGGCTAACTACCGGCAGGTACGATATTGTAGGTGGCATAAAACCCAGACAACCCCCGCGATTGATATTGCAATTTTCCATCTCAATCAAAGTTGCTGCTAGCCGACAACTCAGAACATAGATGCATAGCGTAGCCCAGTGGATAAGGCAGGAGGCTCCACATTGTTGGAAATTAGTTGATGTTGCTCGGCATGCTCCGGCTATGTTTTCTTTTGTTTCATGAGCCCGGAAGTTCGGAAAGATGTTTCAGTTGGTGGACAGGGAGAAGTATGGACAGTCAAAGGGAAGCGATGTCTGTGGAGACGAAGGCAAAACAAAGGTCCGGCATGTCAATGTGGAGGACGTGAGGGTCGTGCGCAGGTAGCCGATGGAGTGGGGGAATTCAAGTGGAACTTAAGCACTTTGTAGGAGATACGATATGTAAATTCCACTACTCGCTCTTCACCCTTTCGCTCGTTCACACCCCCTCCGAAACTAAACTGATGGTGAAGATAGATGTATAAGTTGATGGTGTAATAATCCCAGCAGTGGCACGATGTGTTATGAGCAGAGAGGAGTGCAGGCAATAGGGAGATTTTGCACCCGGTATAAGATAGCGATAACAACCAAGCCTTGGCGCCAAGCTCCGTCTCCACTACTTTCCGGACCCCGCTTTTCGCCTTCCTATTTAGGAAGGTGTTGACGGGGTAAAACACCACAAAAATCTGACGATCCTACCCGGCCACTGAACTTGGAGCTTCATAAGTGTGCTGGGATGGTCCTCTCATGGGATAAAACACTATGGCTAGCATCCTACTGCTATCCTCTGCACTACTGGCATCATTCTATCTTTCAGTCTGTTGTCAAAACACACAAGACCCACCGAATACACAAGCACCAATGTCACCTTGACACCAGTCCTTGACGAGTACGCTGGGAAACACAATGGCTAGCACCCTACTGCTTCAGGCTGGCACCCTACTGCTCCGGGCTGGCACCCTACTGCTACTGGCTGGCATCCTACTGCTTTATCTACACCAACGGCTGGCACCCTACTGCTGTTACACAAATATACCGACTCCGGCATCAGTGCCGAGCCAAAATACCGAAGACCCATCAACGATAACAACAGCCGTTCCACCACCCTGAGGACCCGGTGCTTGCTGTTGATGTCTACTCTAGTAGCATGATGGGGAATGCAATTAAAAGGTCATGAGCTGGGAGGCTGATGGCAATGCAGGGAACTCCAGTGATGGGGAATTTTCACTTTGATGTTATACCTTATGGTATTATTAGTTTGTTTATGATTTTATTTCTTTAGTTTTTGTTTTGATTTGGGTTTTTATTTGCCATGGGATATTTCCCGAATGCAGCGGTTGAGCCCTAGGAAGTGCTAGTCATGTACCTAAAATCATACCACGGAATTAACAAAAAAGAAACCAAGCCTTGGCGCCGAGGCTGGGGCTGGTAGTTCTCTAATTCCGAACGACGGAAGGAGGTTTTGCCAATCGAAGAAGATTGGGGAATAAAAAATAGATAGCTGCCTGAGAGGAGTGCGAGTAATTGAAATCTAGCCTTAGCCGTAGTGGTCATGAGAAAAATCTTTCTTAGGTACAACAATTACTTAAGCTGTGCTGAGATACACGCAGCAGTTGCTAGTGTTATTTTTATTTTAGACCCACCGTTATCTGGGATAAGTTAACTTGGGTACCAATCCCGGATAACAGAATTTTTGTTATCAACACATCAACATGTGGCGCGTTGTCACAGCGACAACAGAAAACGGGGGTCTTGGCACTCGAATTCTCTTTGCAAAACCTCCCTAATAGGAAGCGCACGTGTGATGGGGCACCGAAGTGTGGACAGGTGAACGTTCCAGGGCATGAACGGATGTACGAGTATAGGGTTATGCATGTAGAGTTTTCGCTATTATACTTAAGGTGAACCGTAGCTAGCAACCCCCATAGAGAATACGCAACACAACATCTTTCTCCTATCAGCTTCGCCTACACGATCGTGCCCTCACCTCCACCATAAGTAAAACATAAATACCACGTCCCAAAGCTTCCATGGATCACCACGCTTATCTCTGTGTTTCCCCACATTCCCTTATTCCTCCATACACTCCCGTGATAACAAAGGAAAGGCATGTCAGTATAATCTATTATTAAAAAATCTCCAATATCCGAACCATCCGCCAATCTCCTGTGAACAATCCTTCCCATCCTTCCCACTCCCGCAAGCAAAAAAGACAAGCACATCCGTCCAACACAGCATTGTACTAAAGGGGCGGGAGAGGGGGAGTCCTTGTGAAGCGTTTATTTTGTTAAGGGATTGCACTGAATTTTTCTTTCTCTTGTCAAGGGGGTAAACAAGCGATGGGGCACATGCGTTGAAGAAAGCGGATAAGAATGGTGGTCGATGGAAAGGCTATGACTACTGCTTATGTCTCCATATATACTCCTATCTTTACTGTTGGTTTAGCAAACAAGAAGCAGAGAAAATAGTTGCGCGCCATCCATCTCCGTTGCCATTTGGTGCAGCATTTTCATTCTCTCCGATACCTATGATAGCAAACTCGTGCTTGATAAGCAATTTGGCAGATTTACCTTTCCTACACCTGCTAAAGAACCCTATTGTAAGTAACTCCGGACAGCTCGGAAGTCTAATATTCTCGTAGGTTTCTCAGTGCATGGAAGGATATTTGAGGTGTATCCATTGGAAATAAAAAAAATTCACAAAGAGGAAATATCTGACCTGGGGATGACTAAGATGGGCTAAGCTGTTTTCTGCAATCGCGGGGTAAACTGTCACAAAGTTAAAGGCAGGCACAAAGATATATTCCTAAAGGTAAAGTAGATTAAACGAACAGTTGATGTTTCCTTTACCACTGCGGCAACGGCCCCGGCTGCAGCTCAATAAAGTCAATATCGAAGGGGAATTTTCAGGATTAGCTTAAGATGTTGCTCTTATCTCAACCTCCAACACGCGACAGAGCCCGTCGACCAACAGTGGCCATTGTGGATGTGTGACCCCCATCAAAGCCCCAGGCTGATCCCTGCTTTCTACCTACCCTAAGCCACTATACCGCATTTTTTGAGCCAACCCGAAATGGCGCTAAGCACTAGTGTGGTGCGGGGAACATGGTATGGCGTGATTAAAGGGGGTGGCAAATTTTAGCGAATATCAGAAAGAACCGAGTGATTACCCATGATGGCGAGAACATAGGCTTATACATGAACTAAGCAAGATATTCACCCAATAACAAATCAATTTCGGTCAATAAACTCTACATTTGCATCAGCTTCGCCTGCTTCAAGAGGTGATGACATATTCCTTCCACCTGGAAAGCTCATTTCATTGCCCGCGGATGGTAGAACTTGCTCGTCTTGTTGCAGATTGCTGGTAGGGTTTTCGATTTGTAGGAGTGATGGATCTATACCCTTGATGGACAACTCATGATCCTGGGAGCCGTCAATTGGTAGAGTAAGTCCCAGTTTCCGAAAGGTATTGATAACTAAATCTTTTTGCTTTAAGCAAAACCGTTCCCAAGCCTCGCCTACCGCCCATGTGACAAGAATACGCCTCTCTGCAATAGCAACCAGATTGGATTTTGAGAGTTCCCGGAGGCTAAGCTGATGCTGCTTCTCATAGGTATCAAGGGCATCTTCCAAAAGGTCACGAAGGATATCCTTAAAAGGTTTGTTGACGGAAACGTCAAGAGGTTGAACTAATCCGGTGCATCCGGCAGGCACCATGGAGGGGATAATATCGTGTGATCTGAGTGTGTTCAGAACTTCAGCAGTTGAGTGAAATTTTGCCACATCCAGTACGAGCATGCGTGGCCCTGGGGGGAGTGCTGGTACCAGCATTTCGTTTATCCAATCAATCAGAACACTGGCATTTGCGTATGCAGATTCATTCCACCTGACTGAAACACGGGGATCGTATCGAGCCATTTCTGCTTCACGCTTTATTTGAAGATGGCGACTACGGGGTGTATCATACCTCTCTTTTCCTCTGAAAATTATAAGAGGTTGAATGTGCGCATTTCCACTCCCAAAGACTGCAAGAACAAGGGTAGCCTGCCGCTTGTCCCATCCACTACAAGTGGCCCTAACTTGAACAGAATGGCTTCCCTTATCCGCATATGTTTGCCCATCGAGATATTCGAATGGAAGGGGCGTTTCGTCCATATTACAGATGCTATCCAAGAGGTAACGTCCACCGCTGGGATTGACTGGCTGATTTAAGGTTCCGGGTCGAAGCTGGGAATTACGGCGATTGAACTCAAGCCAGGAAAGAATTACTTCTAAGTAATCTTGAGGGACCTTTTGCGATTTGTTTGTTGTAAATCGGAGGGTAATATTATGGCGTGAGAGGAAGCCTGAAAACCACCCAGTTGAGAAGCAAAAGTCTTCCTTAGACTTGGTTGGATAACAGGTAGCAAAAGAGTCTTTTGCTTGCCGTTGGAACCAACTTCGCCGAACAGCCTTTCGTTCTTCTCGCCTTTGCTGGTATTGTCCATATAGATTCACTTCTAGCTCAGGCCAGACACAGGACTGTTCATCGGGCTGTGCTCTTCTGGAATCACGAGCGCTTCCGATAATCCAATCTTTCGTTTTCCTCCAATCGTGCAGAGTCGTAATCGGTACAAGGTAACGTTTTGAGACTTCACGGATAAAGGGTGTACGTGTACGCATGCTGCCCGGGGATGGTTCTGTCTCTCCTTGGGGCACTTGATGATGTGTCCACCAAGTGAGAACCATAAGCTTGAACCTGCGTGTATAGGTCTTTTGCGCTCGCTCCCGTGATTTGCTGAATTCCGAATTTGTTGGAAACTGTTCACCGATCGTTTTCGATACCCTTCCAGGGCGCGTCCGGGCTGCGAATCCACCATCTGGGCCTTGCCCCTCCTCCAATAACACAACCGGGAGTAGGATTTCCGGGGTGAAGACTTTATTGCTTGTCGGATTCAAAAGTAGGTGTAAATCCATGATTATTCTATAGTGGCTACTTTCATAATATCTGCCAACTCTGGCCCTTTAAGCCAGCTTGACTTCTCTTCTAGCCTTTGGGATTTGTCACTTTCTTGCTCATCACCAACAAAATTTCCTCCCTGACTATGGCCGTGCAGAGGATTCAGCTCTGTAATGCTTGTTGTTGAGTATAAGACATTTTAGCTCCAACCTCAAACATTTATATTCTGTGCCACATGGCCAGAGCTCGCCTATTTTACCATTTCCGTTCTAGTGAGCCTTAGCGCCATTTCGGGTTGGCTCAAAAAATGCGGTATTAATGCATTCTCGTGCCGCACGGTGTGCATCTTACATACAAGCCGGCACCACCACGTATTGAGCTTAGCGTTCGTCGCCTACGATACACCGTCGACTCTCCTAGGATTGCCCCGATACCAAGGAAAACCGACACAGACTTAGAAAAAATAGCATTCGCTAGCACATGATCCAAGGCAGGTCTCCAGTGATTATTTCTCATGTGCAGACTACGGTTCCCGAACTTTCTTCCGGAATCTCCTCGACAATATCCCCCTCACGATAGTCTCCCCTTCCGCCGGAATATGTGTCCTCACCCAGCCTAGTGCGTAGAAACCTGATAACATCACCTCCACTAGGACTCAGGACATAAAAACTGCTCCTCCAGGAAGACACAAACCAGGCAAATCCAAAGAGCAGATTGAAGTTTCAACCAAAGCTGTGAAATACTCGGGGGTTGGGGATACTGATGGGGTGGACAGGGGCTCGAGGTGTCAAAGCTTTTAGCCTCTCCTAGAAATATATCTACCAAATTAAATAATTTTTTACCCCCGACAGTTATGAGCGCTGAAACGGTGACCTTCGGTCCTATACTGTATGTAATTTTCCCAGCTCCGAGTAGAAAGGTGAAAAGGGTTGAAAGGGCTCGGAGTGCATAGGAAATGATAGAAATGTAGGAAAACAAACCAAGGAACCGGGAGTGGGTAATCACCGCTCGCACAGCAGGAACCAGTAAAGTATCGTCGTAGAATTGAAGGCGGAAGATGGACGAATGATGAAAGAAAAGCAATGGTCGGTAAAGGTAGGGAGAAAAATCTATTCACATGGACGAGTTCACTTCTCGCTGTGGCTGCCCTCCTATCCTCTCTCTACGGTTGCTCCACTTCAACCTGCTTATGAACCCACCAGTCCCGCTAGCTATGACAAATCAATCCCATGCCGCAGCAACCAACATGACCTAGACCTCCACCACTCTAGCTGCCCAGCCTATCCATCGTGCAATGAAAAAATAAAACAACCGCCAGTGATAAAGCCAATAGTCCAAATTCAAACCTCACAGTACGAGGACTTCGAACCCCTGTTCATCCCATCAATAACCTCCACCCCCGAGTAGGATAATGGAGCCTTCAGCCTGCCACTGCGACAGGCTAGATCCCCATTTAATACCATCAATCGCAGAATATCAAAGTGTTCTATATGAACAAACACGACAACATTACGCTGTCGCTCTTCCGTCCCCACAAGTGCATCCACGCATCAAACCGTACTGCAGGTCATAAGGTATTAGATTGATTATTTTCTCTATTAACAATTCCTCTAACTTGTAACAAAACATTCCAACCTATGACATCGTAAGACTAAGTCCACCAGCAAACCTGCAATTTTGGCTATCATAGTATGCGAATAATACAGCGCGTTACAGTATCGCAGACAACTGATACCGCTAAACTGCAGCTGCAAGATGCGATACCGGAAAACGGTGTCTCGAGATGTGGGATTTGGTACTAGGTAGTTGTGTCTTTGAAGATAGGAGTTTGGTTTTAGAAAGTGCTGATAAAGTAAGTTTCGTTATGATACCCGGGGTTTAAACCGCTGACCTATAGGGAATATAGGACGGTCAGATGGAAGACTGAAATTTGTAGGTTTGGTAGCATCTGAGGAGCATCGTGCGCAGGGGATGTAATTGAGGTGGAGCCAAGTTGGATATACGATATCCCGCCCCCGGTGTGGAGGTTAATTGAGTACGCAGACAAAAAAAAAGGGAAGAATTAATTGTATTTTCTTTTCCTCCTATATGCCTCATGTGTAAAAAAATCCCTCCTGCATCCCCATTGAGGTCTAGGGTGTTTTCTTTGTACCGGCCCCGCTAACCGCGTGGTGAAGTTTGTGCTAAATTGATATGCTGCATCGGGTTGAATCGTGTCATGCGATACCGGTATGATACTGTAGCCAAACTTGCCGCGTGAACCCCAAACCTAAGTTCCTTAACCAAGTGATAGTCTGTGACGGTGATATAAATCGACCGAGGAAAAAGCGGTGGTAACTAAGCTACCCTCTTAGAGAGAACAATGCTCAAGTATGTATGAACAAGCTGAAGCAAAATTAAGGCTTTTCTACACGTACTGTACATAGTAGTTAGACGACGACATCCATCAGCATGCTCGATGCCTCTTTGAATACTCCTCAGTTAGCCGTCGAACGGTATATAGTTTCGATGAACTTGCTCCCCGGTCGCTAGAAGTGTGGTGCGGATTACAGTGAATGCAGGAACCTGCCTTAACACTGCACTGTGCCGCACTGTGCGGGCGAGGTGTTTGGCGGCTTTGACGAATATCAAAAGCTGGATCCCTATCTTCACTGAACCTTGAGCGAGCTTTCCGGCCTGTATCGGCATCACAAAGAAATATCCCGTGGGTTTTGGGTTAGGTGATATGTAGGTTCGGCTAATTGACTCATAAGGACTAATGGGCTTGTAAATATTGTAAGTAAACCGATTCTACAGGGGAGGATCGCGGATGCGCGTCCATCCCAGTGCAAGATTTATGCTATGCCACACAGGGAATATAGAGGGGTGTGGCATCTCCTGCTACCGATATGGTGGGCGCAAGCTGGGCGCTGCTGGAACAAATTTCGTGGAGGCTGGTAGGGCGGTGCTGAGGTATCCATGAGGTTTCCACAAAGGCCCCGCTTTTCCGCACTCAGCTCTTCCATCTACCGCCCAACTCAGTCACCTATCCTTCACCACTTCCAGAACAACAAAGATGGCTCATACCAACTCCTTCAATACTATCGACTCGTATAATAAAGTGTGGAACAATTGTACCATTACCGATGGCCGGTCTCAGCTGCTGACCTGGTTATCGCCACTAGAGCCCGGGCTACAGCACCAGGATATCCGGGACCGTCGAGTTAAAGATGCGGGGGAATGGGTTCTATAGAAAGAGGAATTTAGAAGCTGGGCTGGGAGTGGGGGAGGTGAATTCGACGACGCAGTTTTGTTTTGCTATGGAAATCCGGGAGTCGGCAAGACTTATATTTGATAACAAGGACGAACCTCGAGAAGGGAAGGAAAAGCCCAAATGCTGACAAGCCATGATCTTAGTTCATTGGCAATAGATATCTTGTGCGATCGTGCTAGAGAACAAAATGTCCCCGTTGCGTGCGTTTACTTCGACTTCGCCGCCCAAAAGGAGCAGTCACCGACAAACACGCTAGGCGCTCTTCTTAAACAACTTGTGAGCGGGCTGGAGGAGGTGCGGAGGGAAATAGCGGAAGCATATGAAAACCAGAAAAAGGCCATTGGTGGACGGAGGCCACAATGTTCCGATATTGTGGAGATGTTACAGGCCACCTCTTCCGAAAGGCGTACATTTATATTCATCGATGCTCTGGATGAATGTGCGGCAGGATGTCGAGTCGAGATCCTTGATTCGCTGCATCAAATACTCCAAAAGTCTCAAGACACTCGAATATTCCTGACAGGGAGACCGCACATTCAGGACGAAATCAGGAAACGCCTTTCTGGAAGAGTAACGACTATAGCCATCACCCCCAAAAGAGATGATGTCATCGGATATCTCCGTACTAGGCTGGGCAAGGATACAAACCCTGATGCGATGGACAGTAGTCTAGAGGCAGACATCCTGAAGAAAATTCCTGATATATCTGATATGTATGTGGAAGAAGCCACACCCCGGAAGCTACCTCAAGGTATCCACTGACAGATACACATCCAGATTCCTATTAGCCTCGCTGAATATAGATGCGATCCTGCAAGAAGCCACAATCCATCGCAGGCGACAAAATCTCAACGCGATGACCGGTGGCTTGGGGTTGGGGGATGCCTATGGTGCATCTCTGGATCGGATAAAGGAACAGGGTGGAGAAAGAGCAAGGCTTGGCATGGCCATTTTGATGTGGATCTCGCACGCCGAGCGACCCTTCAAAGGCGACGAACTGTGTCATGCCCTAGCGGTCGAGATAGGGTCGCCGAATCTCAATAGCGAGAACGTCCCCACAATAGGGACACTATTGGCCTGCTTCCAAGGACTTGTTGTTATAGACAAGGAGGCTTCCACTGTCCGTCTAATCCACTTTACCCTTCAAGAGCACCTCCGGGCTCATCCCGAGCTTTTCGGGTCAACTCACTCGACAATTGCAGAAACTTGCTTGAGTTACCTGAATTCACAGCAGGTCAAGGCCGGTAGTCTGCGGAGAGCACATGCGGGAGTGATCTCTACTCTAGTCCCCACCACCTCCCACCTAGTATTTCCTAGCCCGGTGAAACATACCCTTTTCCAGCCCCCGAACGCTGATGTCCTATGCGCCACTTCTGCGGGGACTGCAATAGTTCCTTAAGCGTGTCCACCCCCGCCATTTGCTCCTTCCACCCATCCCTGCCGAAGCTTCCCTCACAGCCTAAACGCCGCATTGTTGTAATTACTGCCTTCCCTCTCCTTCCCGAGCAAGCCTCCAACAGAAACCTAGCTCAAGCGCCCTTCTCTCGAGCGAAGGAAATGATGCGCGATGTGAATGCGCATATCTATCACATACCCGTCCAAACCTCTGCGGGAATTTTTATATAATATAGTTGATTCAAAATATGTCAGCTTCTGTTACAATCTAGAGTTTCGCATTGGCGGAGGGCTAGTTCTATTATATTAGCACAAATCGATGTAGCTTGAAATTTTTATCATACAATTTACTTTTGTTGTTATTTTCTGACCATGAACTCTCTTGGTACACTTGTTCTCCATTTATCCTTTCTACAATTCCTTCTTTTTCCCCTCCCTCCCCTCTGAATTCTAGAGTGCAGGGTTTAGATATAGAGCATAAAAAATCCTTCAAGCATCAACAACATCCGCAAAAAGCGACATAACAGCCATCTATTAACCAAGTAAGTCGCGACGGTAATTCTTTTCCACATTGCCACGGCCCAGCGAGGTCCACGGTTATCTAGAATGTCCCCCAGGCGTGATCCCAACCGTGAGGCTGGAAGGCTCTCCGCACTCTTTGTCTTGCCCACCAAGGAAAGCTACAGCAAGGAACCCCTCTATTATAGAATTAGGTCCCATTCCCCTTTCACTGTAGCAACTAGAAAAGCTGACTATACAACCAAAGCCTCCAGGTAGTGTGCAGCACGAGTAGAATCGAATAGATCTAGAGTCGCTTGTCAAACAAAATCAGGTTCTTTAGGGATAACCCAGTCCTGCGATTGGGGTAATTCCTAATCGGAAAATCCACTTAAGTCCAATATAGAAGCATATCCATAGAACAAAGCCGTATTTCTGCCGGCTTTGCTAGTCCACTGTTTATCGAGTGACTAGTTGTGATGGGAGAGCCTGGATAAAAAATCCTGTACAAGTGTATCTTGGAGTAGTCTAATCGGGAACAGTATTTAATACTCTGGGCAACTTGCACGACATTAAGAACTCCTAGGACAAGGGGGCACAATAAAACTGAATTTGTGGGAAAGGGTTAGATTCTGGTAGCTAAAGGGCGGTTAATATAGTTGTTGAGTGGTTTGGACACCAAATTGTAGATTAATCAACTCGACTTAAGGGGCTTAACCAAATCAGTCTGATTAAAGAAACCTTAAATCAAGTTGAATCAAGAACAACTTCTCGAATTTTGAGTCAAGTCCTCATAAATTGTATCATGCACTGGCTATCTATCCTACAACCTCCCCCGACCATAAGGTTCGCTCACTCTTTAATCCCTGCATACTATTCGTTACCGGGAGTCTGTCATTCATCCTCAAATATCATTCGTGGCGATGGAGCACTGAAGCGCTCTTGACCGAGCGGATGTCGCACATGCAAGGATACCCACCCACAATGATAGCCTGGAAGGATATGGTTCCACCCAATGCCCGGAGGAGAACATGAGATTCACCACGAGATGGTGGAAGAGCGAGAGGAGAAGTGAGGGATGGTGGTGGGGGTGTTGGCACGATCGTGTAGACGTGGCGATAGGGGAAAGATGCCGCCGTGCCTACTCTCCATGGAGGTTGCCAGCTGAAGGCCATCTCAAGTAGTGAAGTCTCCGCATGTATAACCTTATACATCCGTTTATACCCTAGAATGCTCACTCGTCCACACTTTAGTGTTCCTCTATCCTATGTGCACTTCCTATTGCCTACGCTCCCCTCTACTCCTAATCCAACACTTCTACTGCCGGGATTATTATACCATCAGATGATTCTAAGAGTAATAGAGTTCGTATTGGCGGTGTCTCAAAAAGAGGACATAATCGTGTTCATAAATGTCAAGAAAGCTTGTCCCATTCTAGCCGGAAGCCCGGATCTGGTTTGCGACTGCCTGGGTCTGGAGTAGCTTCACAACTCCTTCATTACCAGAAGACGATGAGTTTGGTGTTCTGCAGCTCTGATCTGGATACTCGGGGTTGGATGTCTCCCTTACCAATGTAAGCTCCGGAAAATCTTCATTCTACAGTACACCACAACAGCCTATATACAGCACGGTGGCGGGGAGGAAGAGGTTGACTGAAGTAAGATAATGGGTTCCCCAACCCCAAAGTATCATACAACATCCGCTAACCAACGTACTAAATGTGACCTAGTGGCTCGGAAGTGATTCGGCCTTTAATCTTGAAGAATTCCAGTACCGGTGTCTGAGCTTGAGGCGAGCGACCGACGCCAACATTTCACCCCAGGGTTCAGTGAAAATCCGCGGAAATCGGCAACATTTTATTCCCTTCTTTATTTTGTGACGCGATGCTAACCTGTGGTTTCTCTAGGTATGATACCCCAGCTCGGATTGACGCCTTGGCGCGGCGCTGGGGCTTTTCACTAAGATCGACCCAGCTGAGAAGTTAGAGTTGTGAGTCAATAGGGGTCCTCAAGGTAGAATCGCCACGGTTGTTCCACAACTTAGCGGGGGTTAATTCTGGCCAATTATGTCTAAAATCGGTGGTGGAACTTTGAGTACCCCTTCAACCGTCATCAAGCAACGGTCTGGGCCAA
>Ga0307509_10006074_pt1 | contig 16444 bp, 18 predicted proteins | sample 10_EM_MG_FD_202245 | JGI IMG/M metagenome (GOLD analysis project Ga0307509, IMG submission 202245) | Populus trichocarpa ectomycorrhiza microbial communities from riparian zone in the Pacific Northwest, United States - 10_EM | ecosystem: Host-associated > Plants > Roots > Unclassified | place... | reverse complement strand
GAATTAATGAAAGCCACGTATCACAGGGGCGTCTCGGCTATCTGGATACGGTAAAACTCATCAGGAGAGCGTTAAGAATAAGAGAAGTCTGTAGGTGTAGGATCAGGTATTAGACTTAGTTCACGATATATCCGAGAACACAAGGCGACGTCTGATAGAGTCACGATTGGATCAGGACGCGGCATGTATAGGGGGTGAGATCAGGAAGAAGTGACGAGACGTCAGGACCGGAGAGATCAGGATCGTGGAATCCGGACGAGGGAGATGGGAGCAGAAAACATCGGGATGCGAGGTGGGAAGATGCACGAAGCCCTGACGTTTGGTGACAAGGAACCGGCGTCAGGGCAGGAGAGTCCTGGATCTGAAGGCGTCAGGGCGGGAGAAGCCTAGATCAGGCGACGTCAGAACGCAAAGGCGGTACACCAGATGCAGTCAGGACGCACAGGACGTAGAGGTCCGTGTCGGGATGGCGTCAGGTACGTCAGACGCACAGGACGCATAGGACACAGGGTATTATTTTTGCTGATGTAGCCTGCCAGGAAAATCGCTGAAAGCCACTCTCTATCATTGCGGAAGAGCTTGGCATAAAGGTTAATGAGCGTACTCTGTGTCACTTTTTTGCCAGCAAAAACTATTATCATCGAATAGCATGAGCTAAGCCATTCCTATTAGTAAAAGAAATAATGCTAGCCTCTACTTAGTCGATACCCATTGTGAATAGACAGTTCATGATTGGTTTAAGGTTATCTGGACCGACGAGTGTGCATTTAACATACATGGATTCTCTGGGAATACCTGGGTTACACGAACTCCATCAGAAGAGTTTGCAGAGGATTGTTTAGTACCAAAATTTCAAAAATTACAAACTATTATGGTGTGGGAGTGCATTACTGGAAACCAAAAAGAGCCTTTAGTGATATGGAATAAGGCTGAATGGGGCAAGACAATCAACAGCTCTAACGACTGTAAGTATATTGTCATTCCACACTTACACCAATTCTGGCTTCAGCTATCCGAAGAACAAGACGATTACATTTACCTTGAGCAAGACAACGCTTCATCTCATAAAGCAAAATACACTACCACTATCTTAAAAAATCTCAATATGCTAGAATACTTCTTTACCTGGCCTCCTACCTCTCCAGACTTAAACCCAAAAGAATAGGTTTGGAGGATTATGAAAGCTAGAATTTACAAACACTCTCCTTGTCCAACCACGAATGAGCAACTCCTCTGTGCCATTCAAGAGGAGTGGGATGCAATTACCTCAGAGGAAATTGCTAGTATGACCAGCACTCTGCCTCTCAGGAACCTTGCTGTTCAGGAGGTCACTGGTGGTCATACAAAATACTAAAAATTGGCCCAGGAACTAGTGGTGCTCAAAGACCAAGGTTAGTCCGTGAACACTTCCAATTACTACTGTTAGCTTGTATATAGCTAAACCCTTAACTTGCAATAAAGAAGAAATTCTATGAACATTTTGAAGAATTGGAGTGAGTATAAGGTTTTAGCACTATTAGAACAAAGAGATTTACTTGGTATTTGAACGTAAGGCTTGCATTGCTTTCTTGTATTTTTTTTCTTACTTTCTTTTTTTCCATCTCTCTTGTGATCGGGAGTGGATTCGGCTATAGCAGAATAGGACGGTGGAAGAGTAGAGGGATATCTGGTGTGGTCATCTGAATAGTGGTGAAATCGGGTGACTGTGGGACCGAGCGGTCTACCTCCCAAGTTATGATATTATGACTCTCCTTTAATTGCTTTGATTTTTTTCCTTCTATATACTTTCTGTATTCTTACTTCAAGTTCTTCCAATCAGAACAAGAATGGCTAGTTATTCAGACATTAAATACCTTTGTACTACTTATTGAAATATCCTGTGACCTCTTCATGTTCGGTAGAATCTAAAACAGTTACTCGGTGTTAGGTGGTATCAGATCTCTAAGAACAAGCGAGATGGGTAAGACCGGGGTACTTTATCGTAGACAGAGATGTGTCTAGGAAGGCTCAATATAAACGTGCGTAAAATAGTGATAAAGATTTTTCAAGTAATAACTTATTATATTGATAAGGTCTCTTCTCCATAACGTGATGATTTCAGTAAAGATCGGGAGACACTTCGATATTTATATCCCACGTCGATAGAGCGCGCGGCCTACAAGTATCTACCATACTAACTAAGTACCTACTAACCATTCCGAACATTTTCTCATTGTGCGAACGCTATTTGACCCTGAATATAATCGCCCCACCATTGACTTCCGGACTGGAGAGCTCTAGATTTCTCTGGTGTGGCACCACGTCCCAGTCAGAGTTCACAATCCTTGTTCTGTCAGAATGAACTGAAACTTGTCTGCATGCTAGACAGTGTCCCCTTTATCAAACGAACAAAGTGCCAGTGGCCAACTTCGTAATCGCACATATCTTAGTAGCAGATATTACTCTTGCTTCCTGCGTATAGGCTTCGGTCAGACTAGGAGCCGGGATCATCCCAGTAGCACAATTCTCTCATAGTCCTTTCTTACCGAATAGTTCTATGTGGTAATATACTATTGGTGTAGGTGTGGTCATACTCTCATTTCATTCTAGAGTAGACACGACCAAAGATGTCCCGTTACTTTAGTGACATAGCTTCCTGTGCCGCACCGCTATGTCTGTAACCTTATGGGACGCCAACCGACTTTACCAGGGACACTTGCATAAGCTCGCCAAAGGTCCCCTCTTAGATATCCTGCGAACAGCATCCGGTCGGACAGACGGCTGCGACGTATATGGTCTTATGAGATGGGTTCCACTGATAGTGTTCTTTGCTGTCAGGAGGCAACTCCAATGCCGTCTGGTGTTGTCGCAGTGTCCCAACGCCGGGGCCAGAGGGGGGTGTCAGCTTCACAGGGTGAAGGTAGGGTAACCCCAGGGTACACAAAAGTGGGTAGAAAAGCTACGCTGTTCCCATGTGCCTAACACTCAACTACTAATGTCTCATAAGGCTCAGTTTGTCTGAAGACTTTATGCCTGTCCCTTGTACTGTACTGTACCGATAAAGTTAGTATTCAGCAGGCAAAGTTCAAGAAAAAGAGAAAGTGATGATCACACAAGGTTGCACTAATCATTACCTGAACGAAGTACAGGAAAACATCGGTCGTAAAATGATATTGGTGACAAGGTTTAGGCAGGGCTGAGAGTGCCAGTGGGAGGTAGCAGGTAGTTAGCAAGGGGGTAGTAGTACGGAGTCCAATTGGTCAGAAAAAGAAGCATGGACTGGAAAAGAATAGAGAAAGATGACGATAATTGAAGTAGATATACTAAAATAAATATAATATTAAAAATTAAATTAAAAATTAAAAACTAAAAACTAAAGCTACCATCGTGTGTGTCCTCTATTAGCAGCAATAACTGCCTCAATCCTCTGTAGTATTGTATTAACAAATGCCAGAATACCCTCTTCCATAATAGAATCCCATTCCTCCTGAACTGTAATTATCATTGCATCCGTTCCTCTAATCTGAGAACGCCGGTCATCGAACCTATCCTTGAGAACTCCCCAAACGTTTTCAATAGGATTGAAGTCAGGAGAGTATGGGGGCCAGCGCAGCTTAGGCATTTGATATACATGTTGAATAGCTTGGGTATATCTTGCCTGATATGCAGAGGCCCCATCTTCCATTACCTAAATATGATACCCAATACTCTTGCTTTCCCAATACCAGAAAGGCCAGAGTACTGGGGTCAATACATGGGAACAATAACCCTCTGCCATTATTGTTCCCCAATCATCCCACTGCTACAGGAGTAACAGAGTCTTTTTTCCTTCCAGTATCCCCCCCCCAGATCATTCCCCCATCTTTTTTTTTGAAACTTTTGAGTCAAACAAGACTCCTTATACTCCTCCCCTGGGCGCCAGGTTATCCAAGCCATCCCATAAGTGCCCGAAAGCCAAAAATAGCACTCGTCTGTTCAGATAACCCGGCACCAGTCCTCAGGTGTCTAATAGCGGTGGGAGAGGGCAAACTGAAGCTCTTTCTCTTTCTGGATATCTTTGAGAAACAGCCTCTTTCTGGCCTTGCAGCGGTGGTACTACCCTTCAAGGGCAAAGGTTTTCCTCAAGGTCTTGTTCCAAACTTTGCTGACTCCAAGATTTTGATCTTGGGCAATCTTTTGATAGGTCCGGCCTGCGCTAAACTGCAGTGCCTGGACCTGGCAGCTCTGTTTATAGGAGGTTTTGTGGGGTTTAATGGGAGGCACAGTCTGTATTACTAGTAGTTAGCCATAAATGTCTGATTTTCAGAAAATACACACATGTTTCACCTTTTTTTTTTCACTCTCAATCTCTCAGTGCAGGCAGGAATATGTTTAAAGAAGTCAATTCACTATCATTAAGGCGGGCAGCAGGCTACTTTTACCTATGTACATGGACCACTACCTATGTACATGGACCACTACCTATGTACATGGACCACTACCTACGTACACGGACCACTCATGCTATGTCTCATACCCCTGCACCAGCAGCATTTTACGACCCCTGTTTTTGGGTCCTTCTTTCTGGGGACTAGTACTATCCCAACCCCGCGTTCCCTCAGCCCCCAAGTGATTTCTTCAATCAACCCGTCTCCACCCCTCTTCCCTACAAAACTCAATCGATGATAAAAAATGTTAGTGGCTCTTTAGCATGAGGAAGGGACCGGGTTTGGAAAGTTGGCACTAATTTATCCGGTATGATATCATACCGTAATTGACTGGAACTGAATGCTTGCTATGTTGCTGGGTGGATGGGGGTTAAAAAACTGGATGTTCATAAACTGAAATAGTTAGACTAGCTCCTGACTGATCTGTACTTTTGCTGCGAATTTTCCTTTTTCAGGCCTCTGAATAGATAATAATTAGAATAAAGTACGGAGGTCCCTTATTTTTCTTTAAAAAAAAAACCTTTCCGAGTCTCACTATTATTAAGGATGCTGTTCCGGATGCCCTGTTGCCCTACTGCACGAGTAGATGAAATCGGTAAAAGTTGGGTAACGTTAGCAGGGGGCTAAGGTACAGTATCATATGTCCTCGGGGCGATGCTTAACTTACCACGTTTCTCGATTATTTTTGGGAAAATATTTTTCCAATTATCTATCATGCGTCTGAGCACTTGTAGCTCTTGGTTCTATACCTTCGGGTCTGTTCGAGCACTTCTTCTTTCTTTCCTTTCCGATAGAAAACCTCTCTGTGAGTTGTCACGACTTGGCAGCCGGATTATTTTTCTCTCCTCAATATCTGCAATCTGAAGAAGAAGTAAATTCGTAGATATCCAACACTCAGCTATTCAGTTGGCAGCCGGCCGACAAAGACCTGGTGATTTCGATATATATAAATAGTAATGTCAGCGGGGAGAGTAAGGAATGGTTGGTTGACAGAGCAAGTAGGTCCTATTGCCAGTCCAGATGTTAGGAAGGATTTCAAAGGGGCCATAGCTTCATAGCATTTTATCATATATAGTGTGTGGCTCCAAGCATCTGATCGTTTATTACAAACCCCCATTCGGGAGTTATGATATGCCCGACCTAGCCAACGTGTTGAATAGTATCAGGGGGAAGTGAGTCAAGGGGGTGACCAAAGAGAGCGAGTAATCTGTATTCCTTATTTATTAAAGGGAGTGAAACGAAGATTAAAAGGAGAAGAAAAGGGAGGAAGAGAGGAGGGGGAAAAAGGAGGGGGGAAAAGGAGGGGTATAGATATAGGTGTGGAAATAAGTGGGTGGCTCAACCAGCGGCTTGGTGTCATTCGTGACTACAGAGGATATGAGAGCGCAAGTAGGATTCCCAACACTAGGATAGCACCCGGAGTGGTTCCCGACGATACCGAATCTCCGATCGCTATAGTGGCCGTGTTCTAACGCGACCTTTGATCTTCGCCGCAGTTACTTTTGTTTAGTCGGACGCCCCATCCCGTGCTAGCAGTGACTATTTATATCTGACCCTTTAGAGTGGCCTGGTAAGACCCCGAGGTGGTCTACAGTGGAAGGGCAGCTTGAGAGTTAATTGCCATCCTGGAGGGCCATTTGAGCCGTCTTATGATATGATACCATCATACATACCTAGGATCGGATTCCGCCACCTCCTAGCTTGCCCTACAGCTTCATTGAGGAAACCTAGGGCACTCTGGAGCCTCCGAGTGATAGTTCATGCCCAGAATCGGCCACATTCCGAGCCAAATACTATTTCCACACGCCGCCTATTTAATAACCGCCGCTCATCCCTCCAGGCGCTTAAGCGCAGATAATCCCCAAGCACTATCCCAATCACCCCTCACAAAATAATCGACCTCCCTCTGCAAACGAAGGCCACGAGTAAACTTTTTTAAACTTTTTTTTGTATTTTCATATATAATTTTTTTAACACACATACATGCATACATGCATACATACATACGTACATACATACATACATACAAACAAGCAACCAAGTAGACAAGTAAATAAGCAAACGTGCATACGAGGGCACAAACCGACAGACAAAACGCTAAATAGGACCGCCAAATCGCATGAGGAGAGAAACAATCGCCAACGCAAACGCCACTTAATTTCAAAGTGGTATTTGGCCAACAACACGCCCGGGGCAAAACATCGAATAAACAAACGTACGCTAAGGAAACGACATGTTGTTGGCCAATAATGCCAGCCGCCTGCGGTAGCAGTTGAAGAAGAAGAAGAAAAGGAAGAAAGAACACAAGGAAAGGTATGAAACATTAATATCTCAACTCAACAACATAGGAGGAGACAATAGCTTGGTGTAAGCCCCCTCGTGTGGAACAATGGAGAAATCAAGAAAAGGAGTAAAGAATAGAAGAGAAAAGAAGATATAAAAAAATAGGAAATAGAAGAGTGGAGTGGAGGATTCTGGCCACGTTCCAGATCCCAAGGTTCCGGCAGCCACGACCAAATAAACAAATTTCAATTAGAATGAAAACCCATCCGTCCCCCCACTGATATCCCGGTCAAAGTGATCTAGCCATTCACTCCCTGTCATGAAGTCGATTCCGGCCGTTTCTGCGTTCTCATCCATATAGGGAATACTGGTCTGGAAGATGTTGGAAGAAGCCCCAGCAGAGGAAGAAAAGGTGGTGTTGGTGGTGTTGGTGTTGGTGGCGGAAGAGGAGGGTTGGCCTGAGCTTTGAAGCCAGTTCGGGTTGACGTATTGATATGGGGCCTCATAAGGTCGGGCGGGAAGCTGGCCAGCTTGGAAGAACTGTGGGTTACTGGTTCCGGAGACTTGCTCGTTGAAGTTGAACCCCTGGTGTCCTTGGAATGAGGGATTGGGAATGCGATTGACAGCAACGTTATGGGCCGAGGAGAAGTTGTCCCGCGGCATCTGGGTGCCGGGAGCCGCCCTTATCTGGGTAGAATTATAACGAGGGCCTCCGCTAGAGGTGCCAATTCCAGGTCCGTTGGCGGGGACTCTCCCAAGTGCGTTATTGAAGGATTGGGGTGCTCCATGCCAATAGGCGGTGCCGGATCCAGAACCAAAGAAGTCCATATTCCCGACTTGACCGCCGCTGGGAATGGTAGTGGCGACGGCGGTGAAAGTCTGGCCATTATCATTGCTGGTTCCAAAGAAGTTATCTAGGGAGTTCCTTGTGCTATCATCTTGAGCCAAGAATCTAGGGTCCAAAAGAAAGTCCCAAGAATTGAAGTCGGAATCCTGGACAGTCATAGCCTCCATGTTATTCATGCCAGCTGCGAAGTATTCCTGTGACCGGGCTGCAACGTTAGGAAAGACGGCCACCTCCAGACAGCCATGCTCAAGACGGGCTTCTTGAGCTTGCTTCTCCAAAACCTCCGCCTTCTGATCCTCGAGAGAGAGACCACTGGCCTCTTCCGGTTGAAAAGCCTTCAAAGCCAAAACTACCCCTGCATCCCCAATAGCAGACTCCTGAGCTGACAGAATACCCAGAGGCAATTGAGTCTCTACCTTGACCACCGCTGGTGCACTTAGTTCGGCCGCCCTAGCTGCCAACTGTGCCACCTCGCGCTCCGCATTGGCCTTTCTAATAGCCTCAATAGCCCTACACTTCGGGCCACGGAGGATCCTCTTCGGCGAGCCACTAGTCCTCCCAACATTGACGCCCTTCCTGGCGAGCGGCTTCTCCGGCGGTGCCAACGGTACCCCGCGGGGGTCGTCGAAATACTCCATTCCAAGTTCTTCGAGAGGGACCTCGGGCCTAGATTTCGCCAAACGGCGCTTTTTAGAACGGACTCCTGTTGCCGCCTCTTGTTCTTCGATCTCCGCGTCCCGGAGCTTGCGCTTGCGCCCTTCCGACTTCTTTTGCCAGTTATTTTTCTGGTTGTCGACAAAGCGCTAGGACACGTTAGTTACCCTGAAGGAAAAGGGAGTAGGGGGGAGAAAAATGATACAATCTGCATCCCGCGTGGATCTTTAAGGCATTCTTCGTAGAGACTCATCTTCCACATGGCGTACAGGGTGCCTTTGCATTTCTGTTGGATCATTAGTACTGGCGGATAGCAAAAAGAGGATATATTTTAAACCTTCAACAGATCTAAGAGGTCTTCGACCCTCTCCTGGCGTGTCAGAGCCATGAACTTGTTGTCTTCATCCGCGTGCTCATGCATGGCATTGAGATCGATCTGTCAACCCATTAGCCTCACAAACACAACCGCTGCCGCCACCACTCAGGCGGGGGAAGAGAGATAGAAAACAAAATCATACCACAATACGACGAGCCAAATCAATGAAGTCCTGATCACTCATGCCCCCCCAATGGTCAACGTAAGGCTTAGTGTCCAAGAAGTCATGAACAGATTCTTCGTTCTCCATCACGGCGACGAGTTCCTTGACGAGTTGCTCGTCTTCCAGTGAGAATTCTGGAATATGCTTGCCGGAAAGGAGGAAATTGGCGATTAGTTGTCCTGGGAAACCGCAGGCTTGCTTCGCAATATCACGCTTGCAGAAGTAATTCGGGGTCTGGCCCCATAGTTTGTAGTTCTCGGCGATTGCTTGGATTTGGCCGAAGAGTTTGTGGATTCCCTATGATGCGTTCCTCCACGATTAGCTTTTTGTGCAATCGCTGCAATAGCAGCAATAACTGCTTAAGAAAATTTGCTTGGGTTTACCTGGATTTGCTCTTGGATAAATTTCCCGACGGATTCCTCAGGAATTTTAAAGTGACCAATAGCTAGATCGTGAACCACTTTCTCGAATTGGAGCAGTGCAGTATCAAAGTCCTTATTTGTGCCTTCTCCATTGCTGAGGAAGATCATTAACTGTGAGAGGATTACTCCTTCCAACATTGCCATTGCTAGAGATTGGGGGTTGGCAGATGAAGAGTGAAAGTAAGAACCTAACTTCCGATGAGATAAGCGTACAATGATGACGCCCTAATAGTAGAACTTTTCCGGTTGCGCGTTGATGTTTTTTCTTCGTGGTGAGGGTGTAGATGTGTGTGTTGGAAGACTCGCAGAATTGGTCTTATATTCCAGGCTCAGAGCTTGGAGCTTCCCACTACTGAGTTGGTGGGTCCCATTGACTTGGTTGTCTGAAAACCCTAACCAGGGTCATAGTATTTTCTTCATTAAATTATTATTTTCTGTTGAAATTTAAAGGAGCACAGTCTTTGTGCGTTCTATGGAGGATCAGGGTTGAGGTTTATACGAGACTTAGCAGAAGATAATTGGGCACACTGCTTTGTCACAGTAACGGGATCTCTCGAGGCCACACCTTTCCATTAAATGCTTCCGGATACAAGTTTCTAATCTCACAACAATAGTGCAATCGATCCCTTTATATATTTCATAAGATCTATTCGAGATATACCTTTCTGGAACCTAACATTCCAAGCAATACACCACCAACTATACCCTATCCAACAGCCAGGATATCATGCCGTTTGACGAACCAGAACACTACAGCTCCCAACGGCGTCATTTAAGAGAGCATAATTCTCCTGGTCAATATGTTCGTTCTTCGTGGCGCCACTTGAAGATGGCTGCGCGAGTCACAATACATCACTCGGCTTCTCTCATTACCTTAAAAACTGGGATAATTGGACCTCACGCTAAATCGTCTAGAATTACTTCGGATTAGGGGAGAAGAACATAGCGAAAAAAACTGCCTTTCAGCCCTCCCCTGAGGCAAATATATAAAAAAACACTGAAATTACCAGGAGAGGAAACTCCAACGCTCTAGAGTGAGGTCCAATTATTCCAGTTTTTACGGTATTCATGTGAAGAGGAAGAGAGAAAACGCTTGATCGTTCACTAGGCGCGCTTGAGGGCGCTTGCATGGGCAATCGAGGAAGAAAAGAGAGAACGTCTAAGAACGGCCATGCATGGAGAAATAGCGAAGGGGAGAGAGCAAGAAGGATATCCCAGTATATGGGAGAGTATCAAACGACAAAATTTAATGCAGGAAAAATAATGCCAAGTTGGATAAGGGATGACCGTGAGGCCAAGAGAAGATGGAAGGAATGAAAAGGGCTCAGGAAAAACTAGTGATGAAAACATTGGTGGTGGAGGAATAGTTGGGGAAAGATTGCTCTGTGCAGTGGATAGACACTAAATCCAATACTCCCTTATCTCTCCAGTCCAGTGGTAACTCCCATTGCTTTTTGCTCCCCCCACCCCCGGGGGGTGCCCTGGCTGGAGGATGTACGTAATTGATCATTCTTTCGTGGCCTTTGAGAATGTACGATAGGTCGCTTGTTGCAACATATATGTGCCTCTAGCACAGCCCATTTCCTGCGGAGTGCGTTGTCAGGGTTGTGGATTTCCGATAAGTGACGGGAGTGAGGGTAAGTTGGACTCAATACATACTATTGCTATCATAGCCTTGGAGGCCTGGGAGCTTGTTTTTGGTCCGGGTAACCAGGCCCCTCTGCTAATTGTAGGATCTACATCCGTCCCTGATTCACCTCCGCCTCCTCTCAGTGCCCCCTTTACAGGCCAATCAACAACCACAAGTCCGGCAGGTATCATACTCGGTTATGAATACAGGCCTTTTGAATACAAGCAGTGGTAAAAGCAGGCCTGTGATCCCGTGGACCACTGGGCCTTCTTGTAGGGTGACAATACTGTCAGAAGTTGCAAAGTGAGCCCGACTTTTGTCCTTCACCAGTAATCATGAGAAACCACCCATCGTTTCTAATTTGCCCTAGCTTCCACACAGATTCCCTGCCCATTCGGGAAGTGCACCCGACTTATGTTTACCCCCGAGTACAGGTGCAAGATTTTACCAGGTAGGCTATCCAAGGTCTGGATTTTAGGTTTACCAGCAACACCCTCATTACTGGAAGGAAGGAAAGAGAGCAGAAAATTAATGAAGAAGAAAATAAAGAAAACAAAATATTTAGAGCCCTTGAACCTAAATGATAAATCCAAATATAAAATCAGTCCAACCCCCAAACATAGATAATATTGCCTGGCACTAAACATTATCATACCTTGATTTCTTGTTGCCTTTTATGTGAGCTCCGGGAAAAAATAAGGGGCTGTTTGATAGGCCATATTTGGACTTTCAAACCATAGTTTAAATTACTTATGTAATCAATTTGAGGGCTTTAACTGGTTTGAATAGGCTATATACTAAGTGTCCAAAAATGTTACTTCAAACAGCCCCTAGGCGGCTTAACACACCATTATTAAATATGATATTACTCGAACAGCACTCAAACAGGAAATAATACTAAAAAACCCCTAAGGTTTTAAAGAACCACATGAAAAGGGAATGAGATTTAGTATTATAGAAAGCATAGAAAAGAAAAGACTAAGGCTCTGTCTGACATGTAGTCGATTTAAAAAATACTATATTTTTGCAAATAGCATATTTCCTAATAATCAAGGTAGGCAAACTTTAAATAGAAAATTCATGTAATGGTCAAATAACAAATGCCCTTCCACTCATTCTGAATGAAGAGAAAGCCAACTGAAGAAATTAAATATTGAGAAGTGAGGAAAACTATGGTATCATACTATAAAATACTCCACTTGTTGTCTTACAATATTTTGCAACTTTACCTTTTTTCTTACCCTCTCCATAGACAAGCCCTGAGCTGTTTTTTCTTCTATAAAGATGACCAGAAGAGTGTTGACTATTTGACCATAGCATGAATTTTCTCTTTAAAGTTAGCCTATCCTGAGTATTTGGAAACACACCACCTTCAAAAATACGACATTTTTATATATGGCACCATGACAAACAGGGCCAAAGAAACTTAAAAGGAACTTCCTACAACATACTTAGTCCTGGGCAAAATCCATTTCAGCGTGAGGTTCATCTAATGATAGGTAGACTATTAGCCTGAGTCTAGTATTCATTACCCGTGGTGGCATCACTACTTTCCCCTTTCAGGAGCATAAAATCCCTCAATGAAGGCATTTATAGCATACCGGAATAAGTTCAGGGGGTGGCTTTGCTAGGAGAACTCCTTTAGGGCTTAACCTAGCATTGGAACATGTCATAGGGTAGGACATTGCTTCTTTCAACCCTGTCAAGTGTTATTTATTGTAATCTATCGCCATGCAGTGTTGGGTCTGTGTCTAGATGCTCCAGCACAATATCAAACAATCTTGGGCTAAGAGCACTGCATCGTCATGTTGCGGTACACAAGGAAAGTTCTGGGGGATGAATGGGGAGTACAGTCTCCGGGCTACTAACTATCAGTGAAGGCACCAATTACGATCAAATTACGCTTAAACTTACAGGAGCTAAACCTAGATGGTTCTCGGAAATACTCAAATAGATCCTCGTTCCCAAATACACCCAGGCAATGAATGGCCCCAGAGCTTTACCTCTGCTCCGAGTGCAGGCTTGGAGAAGATTCCATATAAGGCGTATCATAGAGATACGAGAATACACTAGAGAACTCTTTGCTTGACCCCGCATGGCAGATACTTCTATCGTCGGGCCGCCAAGTATTGCATATTTGCCTACTCGAGTAGGGTACTACTAGTATAGTGCCGCAAGAGCTTCAATACCGAATGCGCACTGTCCCGCGGTGTTGAAAAGCATCCGGATTCCTTGGCGCCAAGGCATCCGGCAGCTATCGAAAACCGCAAGCAATCACAACTCAAACAGCTCAACCGTAATGCCAAAGCTCACCCAAGCCTTGGCGCCAAGAACTGAAACTCGATCCCAAGCCACACGAATGTTGTCTAATCGTTTAGTCAGCGTAACTAAACTCATTCACGATCCAACCTCCACTCCGACTGAAGCCCTCCCCATCCCTTAACCGTGCCGCATCAATACCCTCAAGAATAACCACCACAAACGCGTCAATTTCCGGTCCAAGGTCCGACATTGCCACCTTCTTTTGTCCGACCTTTACACGAAGCTCGTCAGCGTCGACTACAAACTCGGATTCCTCCCCTCCCCTTTGCTGGTCGCTTCCGACCGACACATCCCCCGGAAATCTCGCTCGCATGAACTCTCCCGCTCAGGATCCCGCCTACACTCCTCTGGAGGCCCTCCTCCTATTTCACTATCTTTCAACACATGGCACTCATCCATCATCTTTTGCTCTTATCTCCCAACTTATACTAAAGAACCCAGTCATTAAAGCCGAAGCTACATTCGACCGGGGAAGGCTATCGCCGGATGCACTTCGCGAATTTTACCATGATCGGCTGGCGGAGGCAGAATCAGAATTTGCGCTCAGTGATAGGAATTCCAATGGGGACGGTAAACCGGACCCTCAGACAATCCCACGAAAATCTGAATCCCAAACTAATGCGACAGCGCTCCAGACAAATTGAGACTGGTCAAAGTTCTCACTTCGCGACTCTACGAACGGTACCGGAAAATCTCCCTTCACCAGATTCGAGAATTGGAGGAGAAATATAAGCGCCTAAATGACGAAATCGACGAAATCAATGAGGGGAAATGGGATGAACGCCTAGAACGCCTAGAGGAGCAAGCCAGGGCAAGGGACAGGAGTAAGTCGAGGACGTCGTTTGACTCTCGCGACAAAGTCTCTTCCCCACCATCCGATAGACGGACCACTCCAATTGACAGTATGATCGAAGGGTCCCCAGCAATCACAAGGCCCAGAGAAATGGCACCTCTACCCACCAAGTCACCTTTACCTCCGGTTGCTGCGCCCACCCCGCCGCCCATACCTGGTCCTATCGTGGCCTCTGCGAAACCCGAAAAATCAACACCTCCTGTCCTGCCGAGTGTTGTAACCCCACAGCCACAACCCCTACCTCTGCAATTCAACCAAGCACAGCTCCCTTGCCCAACACCGCAGATGCGCTACGAGCACATGCAACCAGCCCCAGGGATTGGGACGGGCGAGACCCTCGGTCATCAGCCACCATTTTTGCCTCAAAAACCACTTGCGCACAACAGTACATCGCCTTTCTCCGGGCGGACATCTACCCCCAAAATTTTACCCGGACCGATGCCAATTCCACCTAAGATGGAGGCCATACCCCCTCCTCCGCACCCGAATACACCGCTGCCCGGCGCTCCTCCCCTAGCCAGGGCTCAGGCAAAGATCGAGGCACCGGTTCCAGTTCCACCCCCTGCCAGGCTAACCCACCCACCGATCACACCGAGAACCCCTGGACAGTCCGTTTGGCCGGTTACATCAGCTTCCATACAGCCAATTCAAATGACTGGGCAACAAGTACAAGGGTCACCGCCGAGTATGGGTGGTTTGCATCAGTTAGCAGACGTGGCAGATTCACGCTGGAAGCAAAAGCATCCCCCACCACCACGTCCTCCTTCATATCAACAATATCCTCCTCTGGGTTTTCCTGACCGCATTCAGCCCGTTGACTGTACTCCTGTTTATGATAGGGCTCTGGCGAGCGCCGGATCAGCACCTTCGGGCAGAGGTTATGGAATTCTATACCCTCCTCAAACCCCCGGTACGCCGGTTCCCGCCCAGCAGCAATACCCACAGACTCAGCCAAGGCAAATTGCTGCCGCTCCAGTGACCACTTTCCAGCAATATACTCCCACTCCTGCCGCGCCCGTCCAGCAGCCACGCCAACCGGCCCAGGCATCACCTATTCCCCAAAAGATCGCACCCCGACCTTCGCCTATCTCACAGACATCTTATGTCTCACCTAGGAAAGCTCCGCCCCCACCGATCAATACCGGGGCTCCAGTTCACGCGCCATCAATCCCTGTCCAACCAATGGCTAATGAAGAGGAAGAATTGGCGATTCCCGGTTCGCCCATCCCTCCAAGACCGGATGAGATCTCGCCAATCAGTACGCCCGGAGGTTCACCAACGGCTGAATCGCCGAAACCAATCGTCATCGAGAGAATACGTAGTAAAAAGCGGTTATTTGGCGAAAGCAAATCTGGAGAAATCGGCCCAGAAAATAAGAATGAAGGATCTACAGAGAAGTCGCCGAGTGGAAAACCACCCCCCAAGAAGCAGAAATATTCAAAGATCGATAAGAAAGCTATTGGAAAACCTCTAGGTCGTATGGGTGTCAGAGCCCCCAGCGCCGAACCTCCTCCTTTCAGGGTCACCAGGAGCGCCAGTTCAGAGGCGGAGGGAAGGGCACCAAGAAGTCCCAGTGCGGAGCCTCCTCCGGCGAACAAACCGAAAGCAGTCAGACCAGTTGTTTCACCAATCTCAGAAAGGGGTGAAGTTAAGGACGAAAAACTTTCTGAGAGCGATAACGATGATGCGACAAGGGCTTCTCCTGTGCCTGTGCGCAAGAGCAAAGATGTTGAAGGGAAGAAAGCCGGGAATGGGAGAACGACTAGAAAGACATCCGCAAGCGGTCGCGAAGGTACCGTTGTCCAAACACCAAGAAGCAAAACTCCGAAACGTAAGCGCGATCCATCTCAATCAGATATTGAGGAGGAGAGCAAGGAGGGAACTGCCACAGTTTCCCCAAGGAAGCCATTCCACAGGCCCCCGAAGCTCGAACCTCAAAGTTCTAGCACTAATGTGGGCATTGGATCACCTCTTCCAACGGGTATCACTATCGAGCAGCAGCAGATGGTCGTAGCTACCAAAAAGTTTCTCCAACTCAGTGCTCCACTTCTGGGCGACATCAGCAGCCACAAATTCGCCAACCTATTTATGAACCCCGTGAATGAGCGAATGGCGCCCGGATATCGCAACCTAGTCTACAAACCCGAAGATCTCAAATGTAACCCCCTTCCTTCTCCTACACAACAAGGGCTCAAAAGCTAACATGTTCCCAGCCATCAAAGCCGCGGTCAAGGCCGGTGCAGCAGCCGTAACCAACGCTTCGACCGGCACCCCAGCAATCACCACGCCAACAACCGAATCCATCGCCGCCTCGACCCCGCCGGCAAACACCTCAACCTTCACAACTCTCCTCGCAACAACCTCAAACACCCCTCCAAAGGGTATAGTAAACTCAGTCCAGCTAGAAAAGGAGCTCTTCAGAATGTTCGCCAACGCAATGATGTACAATAAGTCCACCAGCGAAATCGCGAAAGAGACCGTCATGATG
>Ga0307509_10006073_pt1 | contig 16446 bp, 7 predicted proteins | sample 10_EM_MG_FD_202245 | JGI IMG/M metagenome (GOLD analysis project Ga0307509, IMG submission 202245) | Populus trichocarpa ectomycorrhiza microbial communities from riparian zone in the Pacific Northwest, United States - 10_EM | ecosystem: Host-associated > Plants > Roots > Unclassified | place... | reverse complement strand
TATATATAAATTGATTAATTTTAATTAATACCCTCTATCTCATTTTTTTTTACTTTGCATTTATTTTTTATTTAAATCTTAATTAATATGCTCTCTCTTATTTTTTTAAATTATTTATTCTATCTTTTTAAAATAGTAATTAATCTTTTTAATTGTTTTTTAATTTTATAATACTTCAAAGAGATTACTGTACCTTATTTTAAATTTTTGTTTCCTGTTATATTTGTATAAATAAATTATATTTATATCAAATATTTATAATAATAAAAATATTTTGTTCTTAGCAACCATAAGATAAAATAAATAAAAGGAAAAATTATATTGAAGATCCTATAGTTTGATAATTTTCTCACTTTGTTTTTGTATTTAAAAAATTATACTTTACATCTCATAGTCTATAAGCTGTATAACATTTTATATCTGCACAAAAAAATATCAACAAAAAATTGAAATTATTTATAAAATTATCATTTTATTTCAATTAATAACTAAAAAACCCATCCTAATATAAAACAACAAAATTTCCACTCTCCCTCTATTTATCAAACATAAAATCCTAGCCACGACCCAAACCTAATAAAAATGTGGACATCTATTTGTTCATCTTAATTTTTGAAAAAATATAATCCTTTTTTTCGTTGTCGGCAGGTCGACCATATTTTTGCAGTAGAGAATGCATTCTCTCTCCCCGTACCTTCTGCTAAAGAACAACGAAATAAGGCCTCCCTCCCCGTTCTAGATATCATGCTTTGGGCACAAGATTAGAGGCTCAAACATCAAGGTCGCCGTGTATGAAAGCGTCGAAAGAATCCTGATAGCCGCCTCCTCTCCATTACAATCCAAAATGAGCGTCATAACTTAATTTTTATTAAAGAAAAAGAATTCTTCATGATTTAATTGAACTTTCTTTTCAAAAATGGAAAAAGAAGAAAAGAAATGATTAACCAACAAGTTCCAAATTATTGATTGGTAGACTTTGTAAGATGCTTTCTTCAAGTATTTACCGAAAGGTATCTCGAATGCGTTGTGACATTGTCACTTACTCAACAAGCCTACCCTACCTCTTCTGGGTCGAGACAGTCAGCAACTGGGCTCCTTCATCATGATGGAATAGCGACCTCCAAACCATTGAATCAGCATCATAAAGAAAACCCTTCTTTTCAGAATAAAGGGGCTGGTAAAGGATAACATCAAACTAGACAGAATGACCTATCTCCGAGAGAAAGGCTTCGAGGTTCTCTTTCCTTGGTTTGACTAAACCGGCACTCGAACACTGGGCATGCAGGAAGAAAGGGGCTTTTTTCACTCTGATAGGACCAACATCTTCGACGAAATAGGAAGATAGCACCACGCCATAATGGCAGACAAGGGTGAGTCCTAACTGTGTTTTTGGTTTTTGTTTTTTGAAATACATCAACATAATATATATTTTTTAAATTTATTTTTAATTTTAACGTAACAAAATAATTTAAAAACATAAAAAAATAATAATTTAAAATTTAAAAAAATATTTTAAAATATTTAAAAGGACTGTAGCATCGCAATACTAAATAAGACATTCTTAGATAGTGTTTAATATTGTATTATAGGTTACTTTTTACTTTTTTTTTTTGAAAAATATTAAAATAATATTTTTTATATATTTTAAAATTTATTTTTAATATTATTATATCAAATCCATCTAAATACATACATAAAATAATTTAAAAAAAAATATTTAAAAACAATTAAAAAACATGGTTAAGCCACACAAGCAAACTGTTAACTTAGTAGAGTAGTGCATAACCATATATCTCCTCATGGGATTTTTAAAAACTCTAAAAAAAATTTGACTTTCAGAACTATGAAGGAAAAGTAAAAAATCAAATAATAAGTGGCATGATGTAATTTTCATTAAATAAAAACATATAAAATAAAAAAATATTCAATATTAAATATTTACATGTGCATCTATCTCTTGTTTTTATTAACAAGATTTCTGGTTCTAGTATTTAATTGACATTAATATTTTTTTATTTACGAGTTCATATATATTTTTTATTTTTTAATTAAACACAAATAATATTATTTTTTTTTCAATTAAAAAAAATCATGATAAGAAAAACACATATTAATGCATTACCTTCTTTTCTTGTATTATAAATTAATTTGAAATCTAACTCCTAGCGTACACAGGTACATGACTAGTTAAATATCCAAAGATTGGTAGTTGTTAATGCGGTATGCTTATTTATTTTTTGAGTTTAAATTTAAAAAACAAGCTTGTTTATGAGTAAATTCTAGCCAATAAGCCAAAATATTGATTCAAATCCATCCTACGATGAGCCTCGAGCTTTATAACCCTTCAAGTTTATTATTTTAGCACCTCGTAATGGCCTCCAAGTTCTGTAAAAATCATATTTAAGTTTGTTACAAAACCATCATTACAAAACAAGCTAATAATAAATTCCAACGGTTGAAATTTGTCCAAAACCCTCCTATTTTGATTACAAGACTAAACATTGATAAATCATTAATTGAATCTATCAAAAACCTAGCAAAACCTTATAAATACCTTGGAAAATAAAAACCAAAAAAAAAAAAAGGAGAAGAAGAGAGGAGAGAAAATACTGAGAAAAATAGTTGTGAAGGTTCACCAGCCTAGCACATGTGTTTCTTTAGCTTTGAAAGGTTTGAAATTTGTGGAGGTTTAGTTTTGCAAAAGAGAGCAAAACAGCAACAACCACTGTTTTGAAGCTTCAAAGATATAAACCTTTTCTAAATTAGTAGATGATGTCTATCAGACACAACTCTAGCTTTTCATTTTATATTTCAATAATGTTTTGAACTTGTTTTGGTGATACATTGTATTGAGCTTGTATCTTGATTAATGCATGAAAAATATTGTTTTTCCTTGCTTAATCCTACTTTGAGTTGGTTGTTACTATTTACTGGATATTTAGAAAATGTTTTGATGTTTGTTTTGCTAAAATGGAATAGTTTGTGGAATCTGGCAAATATGGCATTAGGTTTTTTTTTTTTTAAGGCTTGCTAACACATGTTCTTGGTTATAGGGTCTTGTCTGAGTCTTGTGAAATGTTAAAGTGTTAATTTTAAATCCCACATTGTTGAATATACACTGTTTAGCTTTGACAGTTTTAAAGATTGAAACCTCATGCATGTTTTCTATGATTTTTGTTGTTGTTAGTATTGTTTTGAACATGTGTAACTATGGCAATGTGATTAGTATGAGTTGAAAGTCGTAGGTTTAGAGGCCTAAAAGGCCATTTTCTAGGTTTGACAGTTTGTTCTTCAATTTTAAATTTTTCTGGGCAAAGTTTTTGGAAAGAACATTGTTTTGGCTATTTGATTTTGGCATATTTTTCTTTGTTTCTTTGCATCTACATCCTTACATGACATCGTTAACCAATAATCTAGGGTTATTTTGCATCAATAACTGTTAATTCTAGGGTTTATTTTTTTTGAATTAAACATATTTTTACCAAATCAGGATGATTCATTGATAATTGAAGTGAATGAATTCTAGATTATTGATTCTTTCATGATTTCCAACCTTTTTGTGCCCCTGGATTTGTTATATTTGATTTGTTTTTCAATTCATGTTTTCTAGGTTCATGAAGAACATTCATCGTGTTCTTCATGCTTTTGGTCTTTAATCTATTTTCTTTATTTTTTTTGGGTTTTTGTGTTTCTCATAATTTAATTTGTTTTGGTTTGTTTTTGGATCAAACTAGTGGTCTTTGGTTCAGTTTATAGTCGAACCAAAGATTTCAGGTCAACTTGATCGGATCAAATTATGTCAACTGGTAAGGTCCTTTTTGGTTTATCACTGTTTTGATGAAAAAAATTATGGCTTGAGGACGTATTTGACAAATTGCTTTTAGCCATGTTTTGACAGTTTTATTTTAAAAGATAATGAATGTTTGAGCATTTTTAAAAAAATATAAAGAGTTTTTTTTTTGGCATATGGCCAAAAATCTTTAAAATTATTTGAGCATTTTTTTTTAAATCTAAAATACTTTGGCATGTTTAAAAAAAAATGTGTTACATGTATTTTACAACAAGTTTGTAAAATTCTAAAGAATTTTGGCCTATATTTCAAAAATATTAAAACATTATTTTTGACAAGAAAATATATTATTCACTTTTAATATAAGGATAAAAAACCTAAAAAAGATTTAATATCCAAACTAATATTAGGGATAATGATTTATGATTACTCACATTTAATATAAGGATAAAAAAAACTTATATATAGTCAATATCCAAAATATTATTGGGAGTAATACAACTCATTCACTTCTAATATAAGAATAAAGAACTGAAAAGAATTTTATCTAAAATATTACTTGGAATGACACGGTAGCTAGGATTCCAAGTTTATCCTGAAAGAAGCTTCAATGACAATTGAGAGCATTTCAACCTTTCAAACCAAGTTTTTGACCTAGAAAACCAGAGTTTGTTCATCATAGTAAACCCACCATAGTAGACTGATAGAAATAGAATACCATTAGACCATAGCAAATAAAAAAAACAATGGAAATTATCTTAGGTAAGACGTACTAAGGGTGTTAATAGCTTTCATTTACGCACCAGTCCCTTGCCTAGAATCTCTAAAAGACTAGTTAGGATTCCTAATAACTATAATACTAGGTGATGACTCCCTTATCCAACCAAAGACCTCCTGAACATGTTTGGGAAGGGTCACCACAACATCACTTTTCCACGAGGAGGGTATGACAAGATGACGACTCTACTAGGAACCCTTGGATTGAGCTTTGTTTTGTTTGTTTATGCTATGTGAAGACTGATGTTTGTTTACTTTTTTGCTATGATTGGTTTACTCTTAAACAAATTAAAAGCTTCAACATGCATTCTGTATACTTCCTGTCATAAAAAGTGTATTGAATATGGATGAAAGACATTCATGCATCAATGATATTATTGGTGAGAGCACACATTAAAAAGCTTTAGGTTAAGTGCGAGACTAGCAACTTACCTTATGACTTGAGTCAATGTTTAAGTTTGTGTAAACCCTAACTCTTTGCTGATTGTTTAGACTAGTAATGATTGGTACATTCCATCCCATTACCTACTAAGCCCCTATATTGCTTTCACGAGGGTGATCACTAGGAGAACAAGAGATCCTCTTTAGAGACCAAGTAATGCACTTACCTTTTATCTCACATAAAGAAGTACTAGAACCTATCCGTATGGTGTATGCTCCCTACATATGTTTTGCATCAAGGCAAACCCTTCATGTAATATCTTGAGTTCAGGACTTACGAGTGACATATTGGTTGCTGTAGAGTTTGGGCAAGAATAAAAAATTTTATTCATCATATAAGAGTGATGACTGTATTGCCTCTTGAAGGGCAAACCTGCATTTAATTTACCTATTCTTTTTCGTAAGCATATCATATTTTCTTGTAACATTGCATATCTTTCATTTGCAAAAGAAATATAGCCCCCCTAATATCCATATCCCTTTTAGAATCCACACAAGAGGATAAAAGGATGGACATTATGATGACAAAGATATCCACGCTCACATGTATGTTTGGAAAAGCCCAACAAGCGCTCTCTATGAAGATACCATAAAATGCTCCAAAACATTCAATAGAAAACCTCATTTTACAACCAGGGTTTCAAGTACCAGCAATATCATCATTCTCTTCCTCTCAACATCAGAAGATAAACAATGCCTCTCCGAAGTTAGTGTATGTTGAGAACCTTGAAATAGTGGACACAAATCTTGAAAAGCCAAACATAAAGAGGAGGAAGATAAGTTTAGAACTAGCCTTGGCAATAGTAAGAAGTGAAAATGATGACTTACTAAGCCAATTATGGGAACAATAACACCTTCAGGAATTGCATGGTAAGCTAAAAGCCTTGTCAGATGGCAACATGAAGCAAGATCACCCAATGATTGAAATAACATAAAGAGAAGTCATGGAAAATGAACAACCAAAGAATTCCCTTGAGTCAATAAGGGCAAGATGGTTACGGAATCTTAAAGATGTAGAAGGTATCCTTGGCTACAAGTTTAGCAACAGAAAGTTGTTGGAACAAGCCTGTACACATAAATCTTTCTCTGATAAGGAGCCATCTTCTAGGCATTTAGAATATATAAGAGATTATGTGTTGAACTTTTTTCTTATAAAAAACAATGCTCCAAGTGCTCGTACTTGTCACCAGGTATTCTAACACAACTCAGAGCAATTAATAGGGGTACATAAAAGTTAGCCCAAATAGCCCTCAAACACAACTTACACCAATACTTGAGCTGTAAAAAGCCTCTATTAGAGGAACAAATTAGAAGATTATCAAAGGACATCTTGCATCATCCTTTGTACTCCCACAGACTCATTGAAACATTAAAAACCCCAATTGATATGGTAGAAACAGTTATAGAAGTTGTATATAAAGACAATAAACAATCCCTTGAAACAGTATGAGAAACATTCAAAGATGTGATGGAACCATTCATTTCCCTAGAAACACTAGGGAAGCATCTTGCAATCTAGCTGCACGAAACATCCAAGAATAAAGGTCTCAAAATCAAGTTTAAGGATTCTTGGGATGAAGGTTGGACTATGAAAGTCTTCATTAATGATCAATTTATAGGCAAAGGGGAGTGTGACCATAAAAAGAAAGTAGCTTATAATAGGGCAGCCAGCTAAAAATGCATTAAAAAAACTGAAGGAGACCTAGGAATGCAAAGTGCCTACATGACATATGTAGGCAATATATGTCATGTAGGCAATATTAGACTTTGTTGAAAGCTTGTTGTAATATAGGTTTTCAAGTTTTGGAAGACCATACTACACTTTTAATTTCAATATATTTATCTATGCTATTGTTATTTTGAAATGAAGAGATGTTATTATGAAAGTATCATTTGACATTTTTTTCATCTTTACTCGAATTAATATAATGGAAATTTATTAAAATGGTTGAACTCCAAGATGCATCAAGACACTAAGAAACGTCTCCACCCTTTCAAAACAGTGTGACCAAATCAGTTTTATGAATTGAATTAGTTTCATTATATGTTTTTGGTTTTTATAAGATTAATTGATTCCAATTTTCTTTTTAAAAGGTTATCATAGTCTTAAGAATCAGATTACTAATTTGGTAGATTAATCAGGATTGATCTGAATCGATTCAATACGTTACCGTTTTAATTTTTTTTAATCCATGTTCTGGGATTTTTTTTTTAATTTCTTTTGTGTTAAAAGAAGTTTTAGTTGGATTTGCAGTGGAACACGAGACAATAACCTAGCCTAATACAAATACAAATAGAATTAGGATTTTACTTTTTAAGCTATTTTATGTGCGAACAACACGTAGCTCAATAAAAAACTGACTGGTCAAGCCTAGCCCAATTTGGAGCTCAGCCAGGCTGGGACGACCTATGTATTAAAAATATCTTGTTGACACCTGCTCATTCATAATTGTGTCTAGATCAGCTTGTCGGGCTACCCAGTCCATGAGCATGTTTACTTGGAGCGAGGAATTCAAAAAGACTTATCATAGTGAGCAAGATACATTAGTTTATTCAAATATTATTGGTAAGATACCGAAAGAGGGATTAAAGTAGATTGTTACCATGGTATGGTCGAAATAAATAAAAGAGGTCAACTTCGCAACGTCAATGATGTTTTTGTTTTTGTCAGACAATGCTAACAAATGTATTATACATACACTCGTTCTTTTAAAAATGATAATAATAGAGTTGATTGATTATTGGTTTTGAAAATCAAAACTAGAAGTGTGTCAAAATTGAAGTTGTTGAAGATGATAACAATGAAGTAACTGGACGAGACGATATATTTTAAATGGATGACCTAATTGACATATTTTTTTAAATGTTAGTTTAATTGCAACATCACCTTTTCTTGTTAAAATTGAAGAAATGACACAACTTTATACCCTAAAATAAATAATATAAACCCTGAATTTCTTTTGTTTGCTGCTTTACACAGTAAGCTGTCCCGATGTACCTCCATAACTAGTTCAAATCATATGAATTATTAACCCATAATAATCAATATTAAAATGCTTAATCATAGTTTACTTGTGTTAATCTTTTCCTGGTTCAGTTACCTACTTGTTTTCTCTCAGATAGGTGAAGAAAACGGAAAATGGGAGCTATCTGTCACCAAATTATGAAGTCATGGAACTGTTTTGGGTGTAGTTTTACAACCTCATAACTTGAGCACAAAAAGGTTTGTGCTAAAAATATAAAGAGGACTAACATTTAGTTGTAACCTGGAAAGTCTAGAGTAGCTTAGATTACAAAAATCCGTATGGTGAGCTTACAGATCACATCTGCCTTTGAATTGAATTAGGCTGTTGATAAAAAAAGGTAGCATCGGAATCATGCAACTTTTGGCCCCTAAATTCTACCACTTCACGTCTAGACTTTAATTACGTGACAGTCTGACATTACTTAATATATAATAATAATTGCAAGAGGTCGCTGCAATTAAGAAATTGTCCCTGGGCTGAAAGCATCGGATTGATAGGTGGCTGAGCTGCTACGTACACAAAAAAATGCGAAGGCGAATCAGCTTAAAAGAACAGTTCAATAACAGAAATAAATTCAGCTAACCTTCCGGTCTTTCTTTTGGAACAATCAATCTTCTTTTCTCTAGGGTTTTAAACCGATCCCTTAAAACGGTGCAGCAACCCTTTCCTGCAGTATATTCATTAGGATATCCAATTCAATTTCTAGGCAGACATGAACATGATTTATGGAAAACAAAGAACAACATGGAATAATAACATCAGTGCTAGTAAAGAAAGAATTCACAAGTGTCAGATCGACTTCTTTAGAAGACAAAAGAGTGTCCAAAAACATTTCAAATAATCAGACATGTACATGTATGAGGAACTAGCCTGTTCACCATTTTGTTGGGTTTTAGCCTTGAAATTCGGCTCGCTTAATGTCTATGTTGCATGATAAAATCTATCAAATCATTGTAACAACGAATCTGCTTAAACGGTATCAATGTATTGCAAACGTTAGCTCTAACGTTATGGAGGAAGTGTTGACAGCTTATTTATGGAGAGGTCATGGTAGTTATTCTTACAAGCTAGCTACCTTGAAAAGGAAAATGAGAAGAAGTGAACTGAACAAGATGACGGAATTGTGTATTCCCTTTGTATGTAAGGACCAAGGAGCGACAGAAATCCCTATTTCTAATTTTATGAGCTTGTCATTTACTGATTATTGACATCAAATGACACCAGGAGTTCCCCCAAACACTTCAGTGGGAATATTGATAATATTGCTCTTTCATTCCAAAGAGTCCCAGTGAAGTGCTCAGGGGAACTCTAGGGGACACCTGATTTATGCACCATTGAACCTATACTATATAACTAATCCTTGATGTTTATATGCTCAGTATGGGTCATCAGCCATACTATTTATAGGAACTGTTCTGTACAGCAGCTAGCAATACATAGTGGACCTGGACGCAAAACTAGGCCGACTGGGTGGGAGATTTGGTCGATGAAGAGAACAATTATACTCTCTCCTATTCTATGATGATGTCTATCCAGCCTTTCCCTTTCATTTATTCGAGAAAGATCTTACTTAGATTCTAAAAGTATAAATATATTACACGAAAAAGGTTCTATCCTTTTCGCACCAATGTGTTGCTGTCTTTGCGTTGATCCAGCACTCCAACCCAAGCATCTAGCTAGCATGAATCTAGACAGTGGGCAACATTGGAGGAAGAGAACAATTTCCTCTTCTCCATTTTATCCCTTATGAATCTTTAATTTCATCTTCATCCTTTTCTAGAATTTCCTAACATCAAATAAAGCTGGATAATGTATAAGAACGTGCGGAAAATTCATGGCCACTCACTCACTGAACCTAAATAACATTCATCGAGTCCAAATTCTGACCAGGTTCAATTTTATCATCTCTTCGACAGTTTGGTTCTCAAGAAACCTTCACCATATCATAGACAAATATTTAGTTGTAACAAAAAAATAAAGTGCATGTCGGCTTCCTGACCTTGGAGATTCCGTGCCCACTTCTGGCCTATTCTACTCCCTTAATTGATGTAGGCAGCATAACAACAAGACAACATCAGATAATGAAAAATAGAAAATAGACTGAATTTGGGTTAAAACACAAAGAACTCTAAAACTTATTTAATTTCTGCAATAATAATATGACCAAGTCTGCCCCTAAAGAGGTTTACAATGATATTTATAGACTAGAAAAACTAACCTAAAATTAATAAGAAACAACATAAGAATCCTAAAACATAAAGGAAAGCAACATAAAATTAATAAATAAATAATCTCAAAAAATAACTATGAAAAATAACAAAATTGGTCTGAACAACAACTTCTAAACCTAATTTCAGGAGATATAAGGTCCGATGAGCAACATAGTGGCTTAACAAAGGAAAACAACCTATAGAATCTCATGTAAAAAGTGGCTTAACAAAGGAAAACAACCTATAGAATCTCATGTAAAAATTTGAACCCGATACAACAGTCGGATCTCCTATTATCATCATTTTAAGCCACTATCCTAGTTTGACGCGACCATACCTTCTGTTAGGTCTAAACCTGTCCCATTAATCTATTAAAGCATTTCATATATCATTCACATAGTCTGTTTGGGGTAGATCCCCATAGAACTACTAAGAATCTCAAATGTCTACAAACTCGGCTACATCATTTTCATAGATTTGGAAAGAACTCATTCTCAAGTTTTGGGCATCATATTGTCAATGTTATTGACCACTTTTGGACCTGTGTTGTGCAATAGACTCATATATAGTAGGTTAAAAATCAATTCTCAAATACCACCCATAATCAATTCTCATCAATGACTTTTTCCACACCAAACCTTTATAAACCCTTTCCAAACTTTTTAACTCTCTCTCCTACCTCTTATTCTGTCTTCTCCTTCTCTAAAAATCTAGATAAAAACAACTTATTCTTACCATTTCCTTCAACAATTGCCTCTTCCCTTTTAGGTGCCAGTAATATATGTTTTCATTTTATATGTAATATTTCTCCTATATATCAAACACAACATTCCTATCTTTTTGCCAAGCCTTTCCTAACTATATATGATACGCATCCATAGCCATCAAAGCACACCAAATATTATCTAAATATTTTTTACCTATGAAAAATGAAACAAAATAGTGTTTGTCCATAATTACCTTATTGTCTTCATTCATCCATTTCAGTTTGTAGGCGGTAAGGTGTTATTTTGTTTTAAGCTGCAACTTCCCTACTTTAGTTGACACTACATTCTCGCAACTATCACCGTCGATGATTAGAATCCATACCTTCAATAGTACAAGTTGTTCGGAAAATGTTAGAACACAACCAATTTTGTTTCAAATCACCTTTAGGTGACAACATGATCTTTCGAACAACTAGAGTATTGTTGCCATCTCCATTCAAATCTTTTTACTACTATCAAAATCATCATAAATAGGATCAACAACATCATCTGCAAACTCCTCTATCAACGTATTTTTTTCTAGACGAATCTTTCGTTTGCTGTCTACTTGCCTGATGCCCCAATTCTCAATAACTATAGCAACAAATCCTGAAAGCTAAACAAGAATTCTAACCAATTGTCTATTAATTTTGATGAGTATAACTGTTTTGGGGAGAGGCTGGTTAGATTACTATTGGACCCTTCTCTATTGTACTAGTATGCCTGAAAACCTTTGTTTATAGCCCTAACAGCTTGCTGCTTCTACTTCTCCACCATCAAGACCCACTGATATGCCTCCAAAATTGTCCACATCCTGGATGGATTGTCGTAACCCACTCGGAAATCTTTCTACCAACTGTTCTTCCATTTCTATCAAGTCATTCTTAACCAACAATTAATAAGATTCATCAATATAATCGTTGATAGATTTACCTCTTTATTTTAATGTGTGGAACCTTTAGTACAAGGTCTAGGTATAGCCAACTGAAAGGAAGTGCTTCCTCAACTTCTTTATCTTTTTCCAATCATTGATTCCTAGCTTTCCTTGCATTTTTTGGGTCCTTTTTAACTATTTCCATGATGCATGTCACACCGTAATGGATGTTAATGATGAATAAATTAATTATTTTGGAGTCGCTACGTAGTAATTAAGAAAACTAGAGATACTAAATAAACATTGGCTTGTTCAAAGATTTAAGTATTAGATTAGTTATGCTTAATAAAAGATAGACATTACCCTTATCATACCATTTCAATGAAAGATTATTGTTGTTTGTGTTTTCCTAAATTATTCTACTTTTGAGCATATTCGTAATTTTGAAACCTAACATTGATCTCTAAAAATAAGAGACTCGTTGAAAAATGATGTTAATTCCTAAAATTAGAGATTTTGTCAATTTTGAATTTCTTTAAAATTCATTTTCATATTAATTCCTATGAATAGGAGATTACATTAAATTTGGAAGAGATTTTGACATTAATCTCTACAAATAGAAAATTTCATCAAGTTTTAATTTTTGATGAAAAGTATTAATCCATATGAAAAGGAGATTTTGTTAAGTTTTTGAAATCTAACTAAAAAATTAATATTAATTCCTATCAATAGAAAATCTCATCGGATATATTTTTTTTATAGAATTATGACATTAATCCTTATTTTTGTAGGAGATTTTGTCAAAAAAAAATTAGTGAATTTTGTCTTTTATTTGTTTCATGTGTCAGCTCAGTTATAAAACCCCATGTATGCATACAAAATACTTTTGCAGTTTGTTTTTTGAAAATTATAAAAAAATGATAAAATATGCAAAATATATCTTTTGGATTTTTCTTTTCTTTTAAAAGAACACAAAAATAGGCAGGGAGCAGGTTAGATTAGGGGCGATCATTTTCGGTTCGGTTTGATTTTTACCTATAAAAATATCCAAACCATTTTTTTTAAAAAAACCCGAAACCAAATCGAAACCAGTTCAAATCAACCGGTTTCGGTTCGGTTTTGTTTGGTTATTTTATAATAAAAAGCAGTTCCAACCGATTATTTTCGGTTCTGTTCAGTTTGACTTGGTTTTAGTTCAATTTTCGGTTCGGTTTGGTTGTTTTGTATTAGAAATCAATTTTTTTTTTTTTAAGGCTTTTTATGGACTTTCTGATGGACTTTATGATGAGCTTGTAATTAATGTTAATATTGTCTAATTTTGTTACAAGATTCTAGAATATATTTAATTTTTCCATTGAATATTCATTTATATTAAATTATTAGTGTCAATCTTGTGTTCAATATGATGCAAGCCTTCCTAATATTTTTTTCTGTTTTATTTTAGGGAGTAAGACTCCTTTAGTCCTTCTCCATCAGAGTTTAAATAATACACACACAAAGTTAAAATCCAATATTACAAAGTATTGTCTTCAAAAGGGCTTAAAAAGAAACAGTAAATAACATTGTCATGAAACATTTCATGCCAAAATAAAAAAAATCTTCATTGTGCACATCATTCCAATCAAAAAGTACATCAAGAACATTTTGACATCAAAACCTGGAATTCAAGATCTATAATTATAACATAAATTAAATTAGAATATATAAAAATAAAAATGTAGTATTTTTACCATCAAACTGACTTTTGAACTAATTATCATATGTTGCTAGATGTAACTTTTCACTAAATTCTACAAAATAAAAAATTAGACATGTTAGATGATTGAAAACACGTTAATTAATAAATTACAAAATAAAAGGTGTAAGTTTATAAGAGAAATTACCCGACTCAAGATTTTTGTAGGTTTCAAAATCATTTATCAAGGTTCTAATATCAGTTGGAAGTGGTCCATGATGCAACCAGTTTTGACAACAAATGAGTGCTTGAACAGTTACTGGAGATATGATTATTTGTATTCAAGAGTTAAAAAAATTACATCAGATTGAATTAACAACGGTTAAATCATAAAACATTTGCTGCCAGTCTGTATTTCATTTATTCATATACTGGAAAATAACACCAATCAACTAGCTTTGAATCGCACCTTCATGCCATCAACCACTATTCCTAACCAAAACCCATTTCCTTCTCTCATGTTCATAACAAACAACACCGAGTTGAACCATCAAGACAGAACCAACAACAACACAATAAAAAAAGGAACAAAAAACAGAGCCTTTCATACCCACCCCATTGAAAACTCTTAGCCAACTGCCTATTACTGCTTAAAATTGTTACCTTTCCTATTACAAATAACCTAACACCCCTCTCTAATACATCAATCCCCATCATCAATTGACCCAAACTACCACACCTTCTCAACCATAACTGGCAAAATCATGAAAAAAAAAGATGATCATGAAAGAGAATTCATATACTCTATTCATAACTTCTTTATATATATATATATATATATATATATATGCATTAAGATCACAAGTTAAAAACAAGATAACCATCTAGGTGGTGGCCCAGTTGTAAGAGCTTGGGACCAAGAGGTTTGCTCCCTCTGTGATCTCAGGTTCGAGCCCTGTGGTTGCTCATATGATGGCCACTGGAGGCTTACATGGTCGTTAACTTCAGGGCCCGTGGGATTAGTCGAGGTGCGCTCAAGCTGACCCGGACACCCACGTTAAACTAAAAAAAAAAAAAACAAGATGCAAAATGAAGTGGACATATGGCAGCAGGTAATTGCTGATAATAAGAGCAGGACCATCGAAAGGAAAAAATTATGACAAACATGAAAAACACATGATGAGGGCTCAGAGTTGTTATTATTTTATGAAAATTTTGTAACAATGTTCACTGGTATTTACATTAACGGTCAGTATATGAAGAACTTTTATAATTACAACAAGATTCAGTTTTCAACATAAGAAGTGAGAACACAGACGAATGACGATGTTTGTATATAAAAAATATAACAAGAGCATTCATCAGAGCATAAGATAGAGGAGGAAAGTGTGACAAGAAAAGAGAAACCATGGTCAATTTATGCTCGGCATATGTTAAAAAAATAAATAGAGATCGATAGAAAAGAGAGATCATACCTGGTGTGACAAGAATCAAGGTCTGGTTTGCTAGAAGGAGGTGGGTGGTTTGCTAGATTGCTGCAAGTTAAATAGGGAGCCTTCGAATATAGCAATAGAGAATGATGGAGAAGGGAGTAAGGAAAGCAGGAGAAGAAATTACACGCTCAAAGCGTGTTGAGAGAAAGGACAGAAGAGAGAATCTAGTAATTCTGTTATTTTTTTCCACACACATTTTGTTCCAATCATTAGGGAATTTAAAGACAATAATTCTATTGCCAGCGTGGCATCACTCACGTGGCCATTCCAGCTTAGCTACTGTTATTTAAAATGAAGTTGCATAAAACGCAGTCGTTCTGTTACTTGTATTTAAAAATTCAAATTCTGCTTCAGTTTTCCCCCTTGTTAGTTTTCGCTTTCTTCTTTTCTGTTTGTGACAATGCCCCTTCCATGACTTCAACCTTGTCCTCAAGGTGAAATTGAGGGAATCTCTAGCCAAACTCCTCCGCATCCTCCTAGGTCGCTTCTGTCAATGGTAAGTTTTTCCATAGAACCAAAAACTGGGTTGTTGCAGTATTGCCTCTTTTAACCATTCTCCTCTTAATAATTTTCTGTGGTTGCAGTAGGGGTTTCTCCAAAAGAGTGGGAAGATCAGAATGCACAACATGATTTCCTACATGCTTCTTCAACTGGGACACATGAAATACATGATGTACCACAACAGTAGCAAGTAATTGTAGTTTGTAGGCAACTGTTCCAATTTTCTTGATGATTGTGTAGGGGCCGTAATTGTAAAACCTCTGGGCGAAAAATTATAAATTGACTAGTTTCATGTAAAACAAAAAGAAAAAAATTTATAACTCTCGATCGGGTTATCAGAAAATTCTAAAACTTTGCGTGAAGCCTTCTAATATGATTCCTTAGCTTGAGTTAAAATTTCAGAATTTTTAGAGAAATTCAGAAATTTGACGAAAAATCACAATTTGACTAGTTTTACGTTATTGGATGTAATTTTAAATCCGACTATCAGATTGAGCTGAAATTTTATGAGGAACCTTAAAATATATTGAATAAAATCTGGTTAAAATTTTAGGATGAACGGAGCTCAGTAGTGCTATCAAAGAATAAGGACCGTCAAATGGAAGCAAAAAGACTCATTAAGGGTAAAATGGTAATTTACCATTAAAAATAAAGCAAGGCAGCCCCCTTTTCTATTATGAACTGCCGACTGGGCAGTAACAAATGGGGAAAGAAAAAAAAGAAAGAAAATAAGAGAAGAACGTGAGAAGTGAAGAGAAAAACAAGAAAAAATGAGAGAGAGCTTTAAAACTTGTAAGATTGAAAGACTTGGAACATTAAATTAAGGAAGAATCAAGTGAAGGAAGATATAAGAAAGGTGAGGAGGGCTGGCCACACTAGGAGGAGAAGAAAAGTTGGGAGAACTTAGATTGGT
>Ga0307509_10006072_pt1 | contig 16451 bp, 16 predicted proteins | sample 10_EM_MG_FD_202245 | JGI IMG/M metagenome (GOLD analysis project Ga0307509, IMG submission 202245) | Populus trichocarpa ectomycorrhiza microbial communities from riparian zone in the Pacific Northwest, United States - 10_EM | ecosystem: Host-associated > Plants > Roots > Unclassified | place... | reverse complement strand
GATTGCCAGGCTTTAGGGTCGTGGCTTCGACCGCGGGTGCTTCCATGACGAAATCATCAACTTCGCTCTTGGCCCGGCTTGCGCGAAGTCAAAAGAAAACCCCGGCAATCAATTGAGATTGCTGGGGTTTTCTACCAATTTGGTTGCGGGGATAGGATTTGAACCTATGACCTTCAGGTTATGAGCCTCCGCCGAAAGCAAGAATTCGCAAGGAATTTCAATCTCGTCAAGTTCGGTTTGCGCCGGTTTTGTGCCGCGGAACCTCTCGCATGCTGTGTCAGCCGTTGGGAATGTTTCGCGAAGTCCCGTCATCGCGGCTGCCAGCCAATAGGGTTCACGAGGACTTGGCTGCCCCGTGGCAACGCTTGAACTTCTTTCCACTCCCGCACGGGCAAGGCTCGTTTCTACCAATCTTTCCGGTTCTCTGGACTTGCCGGACGCGTTTCAGACCTAAGGCAGCTCCCGCTGCCTTTATACGTTCAAGTTCTGTGGCCGATAATCCTACAAGGGTCATTTCGGTGAGATGAGCCCCGATAGGGCGCCTTTCTTGGTCATACTCTAATTCGACCAGTGGGCGACGTGTTTCGTCGTTGGCCGAAATCACCGTGCGAGTGTGCTCCTTGGCGGCATCAGCGTCGCGTGGCGCGCCGGGCGACCAAACGTAAAGCGTCATCGCCATGTCGCCATAAACTGACAGGGGACGGGCGCGGTGAAACTCATTGTTTTCTCGAAGAGCTTGCGCGATCGTTTCTGCGAAAGTCTTCCGAAAATCATCGCCAGCGTTAAGCAAAAAGCTGGCGAGCCTAGCGCGGTTTGGCTCATTCGATCGCGCGAGGAAGTCTACGATCTCAACCAAACGGAGCGGCATTTCTTGCTGCGGTCGACTTGGTGGGTCCCCGCGGATCACCGCCCCGAAATACTCGTCAATCGGCGTACGGAAGCCGTCAAAATCAAGCCGGTCAAACCCGTCCGACATGAGTTCAGCGGCGTGCTGACTATAGTTATTCCTAGCGAAGTAGAGGCCGAGGTGGTCCATCTCGTCATGGAGGTCCACAAACTTTGACTGCCCCGCGAGAGCACGTTGTTCAACAAAATGAAGAAACGTGAGTGGATTATCGAATATGTCGGAGAAAACACGCAAATCATCTATTGAAACGGACCACACGGCGCGCGAGCCGATGCTAATGCCGACTTTCGTCAGATGCTGCGCGCGAGCGGCGAGGGACGTAAATGCATCGAGCGTTACGGCGCAGACGGTAACTTGGCGGAAATCGGCACGCTTCAGCTTCGCTATCTCTGCGTGGTTCGCGTCGTAGAGCGCAACTTCGGGAGCGCTTTCAAGATAGTCGACAAATCGGCTACCTTGGCGAGCCGGTTCTTGAAGTAGATTTTTCAATGAGGCGAGGTGCGCCGGCAAATCATTTGCCGGGGAAGTATACGTGAATGCACCGCCCTTTACTTCCACAACGAACAAATGGTCACAATAGATAAGGATACCATCGGCCTCATGCCACTGAGCTGGCCCATTGCCGGCTTTCCAACGGTAATAGACCGGGCGAAAGAGCTGCGCTCCGGGAAGTATGCGCATTAGGTGGATGAACGGCAGGTCTTCCGTTACGGCCTTCTGACGATCATTCCAGGTGTCGCTATAGCTTGGCTCCAACTGCAAGATCAGACGGCGCAGGATGCGATAAAGGTTATCGAACAGGCTGAATATATCGAAACAGAAAGACCTTCCATGAAGCCGAATAAAGGGACGCTTCATGATTGGCCAAATGCGCAGGGGCCAGCCGCTAAAGTCGCCCGGTGCAAAGAACTCCGTATCTTCGCCTGGTGACCAAGTCAGTGGATCGACCAGGGACGCTGGCAACGAAGTGTTTTTCGCGACATCGAACAGATCGAAGCCAAACATTTCGCCCATTACCGCGTCGCGACGCGCGGCAAGATTTTCGTCCTCGAAAACTTTTTCCATGAGCGCGTCGAAGTTTAGGTCAGGATATTTGCCGGCCAGTTCCTCCACCTGGTTGAGGGTATCTTCACGAAACGCAATCAGTGCATGCGAAGCAGTATCTAAGCCGCTCGTGAGCTTGGTCAATATCTTATCGAACTCGTCGACAAGAGCTTGCGCGTCGAGCCCGAACAGCTTGACGAGAATATCAGAGTGCGGCGCGAGGATATCCAAAAGCGCTTGGCGCTCATGCACGTGATACCGTTTGCCGCGGATATTCATCCACAGGGTTTCAGTCTGGAATCTGAACTCTTCCAGCCCCATGTCCAGGTTGGGGTCTTGAGCCTTGCGGTGCGCTGTCAGGCAGATTTGATATTCGAGCGTAAGCCGACGAAACAGAGTCTCGACGTCGGACCTAAGCTTGTTCCAGGCTTCTTCGCTAAGGTCTTCCGCATAGGTTGCTGACTCGGCGGAAGCGATGACGCTTTGGACATAATCGACCATTCGCATGGCCGCGAGCCGATCGGAATCCGAATACCTCTTTGGTCCGATGCCGATCATCGTTGTGGCAAATTCCCACCAACCGCGATGGAGCAGGCGGTCGGGGGGCAGATGCGTAATTTGCTGCGCTATCGAAAGAACAAGTGCATTGATCTCCGCCACGATCGTCGGATATTGCTTAGCCGCTTCGGACTGCATGGCATCGAATTGCGGGCCGGTCATTCGCGATCGGCTGATCATTGTCTTGCCGAAACGCGCGAACTCGAACGGACCAGCCGCGAAATATTCGTCCGGTTTGCGAGCCTTTCGCTTGCCCTTATTCTTCCGGCGCTTTTTCAAGGTAAGCCCCTAACCAAACATATCGTCAGCGATCGCATCCATCGCCTTCTTGTGGTCGTCGGACTTAAACAGGTGTCCGTAGCGGTCCATGGTCACCTGAAGGCCGCTGTGACCCGCGAATGTCTGCACTGTCTTCGGATTAAGTCCTGCTTCGATCCAGCAGGACACGGCGAAGTGCCTCAGGGCATGCCAATTAAACCGGACCGGGGCCTCAGGGTGCTGTGCCGGATCTTTCTTGTGCAATTCGGCCAGCTTATCGAAGAGCGGATTGAACTTCCGCTTGATCATGTTGTCATGGCCGGTGTACCAGCCCCGTTTGTTCGGAAAGAGCAAGTCCTCGGGTTTCTTACGTTTTGTCTGCAACTTCCATTCCTTCAACATCAGAACAAGCGCCTGAGATAGAGGCACGGTTCGCATACCGGCAGCCGTCTTGGTGACGCCTTCCTCGCCGTAAGCATCCACACGCGTCTCGACCTCAACCTCTCCTTTGACAAAATCGATGTGACGCCAGCGCAAGGCGTGAAGCTCGCCGGCACGGACGCCAGTCGCACTCGCGAATACCAACTTCACCTTGAAATCCTTATCGGCGACGCTGAGCAGGGCACGCATGGCCTCCTTGGTCGGTGGAACGATCTTGCGCGCCCCATCGCCGCGTTTGCCGATGACCTTCACGCCTTTCGCGACGTTGATCGCAATCATGTCCCTAGCGATGGCGTGATTGAGAAGCTGTTGAAGAGTGCTCAGGATTTTGCGGGTCGTCACAACACTCACGCGAGCTTCCCGAAGCCGATCCCGAAAATCATTGACACTGCGGGTCGTCAGCTGCGCCAGTTTGATGTTGCCGATCCCACCATCGAACGCCTTGAGGCGTGACGGGCGGACTTTTCCCTCATGGCGCTTGGGGTCACGGCAGATGTAATTGCCTATATGACCATCCATTACGTCATAGTTTCGGCGCGTCATCCGCTCGCCGCGTTCACGGCGACCTTCGCAATGTTTGAGGAAACTGACCGCCGCATCCTTTACGGTGAATTTCGCGGCATCGCCCCGAAACGTTCCCAATCGCATATGGCCTTCGGTTGCAATCCGGTAGGCATCCGCTTCTTTGCGGCTATCGAACTGCCGTCGCTCGCGATGGCCGTTCGTATCCATCACGTCGACGACAAAGACCGTCGTTTCGCTGCCGTCGGCATTTGTCCATTTGCGCTTGCGGACTGACATAACGCTGCTCCCGCCGAAAGATTATCACCGACGCGCCAGTGGCCTCACGTAAAAACCATCGGTCTGCCGGCGCCTTGCCAACCATTCCAAAACATTCTGCGCGATTCTAACTGAAACGATTCCACGGTAGAAGAACAATCTTTGCCGATGATCGCGCCTATGCATCAGCGTCATTGACTATCCGCCAGGGGACGGATTTTGGAGGCGACGCTGCCGGCGAAACATTCGATCGGCATGCCGTTTGTAAGCGCGTTTCTCGCGCAAGTCTGTCATCGCTATCGCCAGCCAGTCGCGAGCCGCGCGCCGTTCTGCCGCCCTGACCTGTCGCGGAAGTCTTCGCAAGCCACTCAGCTTTTGCCGGAATATCTTGTAGATGGCGGCGACCGCTTCGCCATCGTCTTCATATGCCAGGAATCCGCTCGCGTTATCAGTGGGTGTCCATTCATCAGCCCCCGTCGCGGCAATAGGGCGAAATGGCCTCTCGGGTTCCTTGGCTGGCTCGATTTCTTTTGCCGTGAAGGGATGGGGACCGAACGTGGCTGGACCGGTCCCTGTGTTATTCTCCGTAAGTCCGCTGTCGCTCGCGCCAGCGCGCATCGTCTTCCTCGCGCTCATGCTGCTGATGTTGCTTCAACGCATTCTCGGCGGCTTCCCGGAACTGGTTCTCCTTTTCCTCGGCGGAAACCGGCCTAGGCGGCGCCGACCCCAGATTGGTCAGGAACGAGAAGAGGCTGTCGGCAACGGCGGCCACACCCGCAACGGCGCGGCGCTTGCCGAGATCCGCAATGTCGCGTCCGCGATGGGAACGCGCGGTACGGCCGGGCGCGTCCTCGACCGCGGCACGCAGCAGCGCTCGTGGCTGCTCGCCCTGGAAATTGGTTGTCACTTCGATCGAAGCTTCCCGGAAAGCAAGCGCCGCCTGCTTCCGAGAACTGCTCTTTTGCGCCAGATCGTTGAAATAACTTGTGTTGTCGAGACCGGTCTCAAGCCGCTCGGTAAATTCGGCGCGTACGGTCTTTTGACCATCAAGAAGCTCACGGTATTTCAGGTCTCGTGCTTCTCTCAATTCAGCGCAGGCCGCGTCGCGAAGCGGCTCAAGCGTCGCTTTTTGTTCCGCGATTATTTGTTCCTTGAATGAGAATACCTCGTCCGGTGGCCTGCCTGCCTTGAGTGCCGCAAAATATGCCGACCAAGGCTCGCGAAATGCCTCCCTCACCTCCCGATAAATCGACGATCTCAATTCCTTGAATTCCAATTTTCCCTGCGCGAAGAACGCAAGCCGTTCTTCCTTTTGAAATTCCTTCAGAATTTTCCATTCCTCCTTCGCGCGATTTTCCGGCGAATATTCGGGAATATCGGAATTTTGCCGGAGCAATTCCTCCGATTTTTGAAATTCCTGCTCTTTTTTCTTGAAAGCCGCCCACATATTTCGCGGCATGGCTTTTTCGCGCTCTTCTGGATTCAAGGTGCGCTGCTCGCAGCGGATAACGCCTTGCTCGCGCTCGTAGGCGAGCCCCCATTTCCGGGCACGCTCACACTCATAGTCATGGTTGAGCAGCAGCCCGGTCTCTGGATGCACCTCATTTAGAATTATGTGCACATGTTTGTGAGGCTTGTCGCTGTGCGCCACCAAGATGGCTTGATGCTCGCCCCATCCCATCGACTGCAAAAACTGCTTGCTCGTCGCGAGCATGTGTTGCTGCGACGGATTATCGTCTTGGTGCCAGCTTAGGCTTATGTGTTTTACCGGATGCTCTGCTGTGCCACCTCCGCCCCGCACGCCAGCCTGCTGCTTCAGCAGTTCCGCATTTTCGGCGGTGAGGTACATTGTATTGACCGCCGACGGTACATGATCGTCGGGCAGATTGATCGTGTGCGTCCAAGCGACGCGCTCGACTGTCTTCGCTTTGTTCGGATCATGCGTCAAATAGTCGGAAAGTCCCTTGAAGGATTTCCCGCTGCCGGAAATCTTCACGATCATTTGGAGACCTGACGCGCCAGAATTTGCCTAATATCCGTGAGCAGGGGCTCAAGATCGGTCGGCACTGGCTCGCCTGTACTATGCAAGTGCCGCATCATCTGGTTCAAGTTGTTGCCAAGGCGAACAAGTGCCGAATAGTTCAGCCTTTCGATATTGCTCGGCGTGCGCTGGGTCGACGCAACTGCGCTGTTCGAATTGAGCAGCAACGCACGGCTAAAATGCACCGGTCGCATGGCAAGCGCATTTGCACGCCGTACAATGCTTTCGTATTCCGTCGCTGTAAGGCTGACATTAAGCTGCCTGTCGCGTGGTTCAGATTTCCTTGGCCGGCCCATGTTCGCTTTTTTCCTTGGCAGAGCGCATGCGTCCTGGGGTTTGGGGACCATAATTTTCCGGTCCCCAACGAGACCTTTTGCCTAGGCAAAAGGACATCTCGCTACCCTCTTCCGCCAATTTAGAATCTCATCTGTCGCACCTCCATCGAAACGCTTGGTACTCTCAAAGATTGTCATCCATTTCCGTATTCTCGTCGTCCCCCTCACCAATCTCGGAAGAGGTAGTCGAAAAGCACGGCGCAGAAAAACAGGCAGAGGTGCAAGAACGTGATGATGAAAATGCAAATCGACAATACGGCTATGATCTGCTGGTTCTTGATCGCGTCGGCGAGATTTGAAATCAGGGTTTCCATGAAGCACCTCTATGTTGAAATTGATGGGCATCGTAGGGGCTTTGGACGGACGCGAGCGGCCGGCGTCAAGGCCAGCTTCGCAGGGACCCGGAACGCAGGAAAATTGACGCGCCAGCGGAAATTTTCTTGCGTTATGGGTGGAAGCGCCTTGACGCACCGAAGGCCGCGAGCGGACGCACAATGCCCCTACGTCTCCGTCTAAAGGGATTGCGAGCGTTGGTGCTTCCCAAACATTCCCACGCCATGCGCGACACAGCCGACATACTCTTGCGAGAACTATTTTCGCTGAGAGTGATCGAAACCCGATGTCGAAATGGAAACATGAGCCGCGCGGGCCAGGCCGAGCGGAACGGATGTTCGTCGACGTCGGCGGCGAGCGCTTCGAACTGTTGGCCTATACTTACGACGCCGGGGACAATCGCCTCGCGAGCGGCTTCGAAATCTTTGCGCGCGACCGCCGCGGTCGCTACGTTGATCAGGTCGCCATAGGTGAAGCTGCAAGTCTCGACGAGTCGAAACCTTTGGCAGAGGCTATGGTGAGGCGTCCGCGCTCTCAATGGCCTGTTCTGGCGCCGGGGTGAAAGCTAACACGTTGCGTGACACTTGCTTGCGATCAACAGCGGCGCTGCGAAAGCCAGGCTGCAAACAAGATCAGAGACGCGGCGAACGTCACGAGCACCGAAAGAACATCGGCCCCGGCGCGGGTGCGCCGGAGCCGATGCGTCTGCTTAACGGAAGATGGCCGGAGTCCATCTTTCCCCGTCGAGCAATTCCTCGGCGCGTTTGGCCATGTCGCCTTTCTTGAGGTCTTTGAGCTTGGCGGCGGCCTCGGCTCCCGCGCCCTCTGTCACGGCATCAATGATCTGCGGCTTGGATACGCGGCCCAGATAATTCGCCACGGTCGGGTCCCACCATTCTTTCATGTCGAGGCTAACGGCGGTGGCAAGCTCATGGAAAGCGTCCGAACGCTCGGCCTTGACGCTGGTGGCGGCACAGTAACCAAGCAGATCGACAAGTGTTTGGACATCCTGCTTACGAAGCCAGTCCCAGAACAGCGCGGTTTCTTCCGGCAGGCGCTTCCGCCAAGCCTCATGCGCCGCGCTGAGATGCTTTCCGGCGCGGCTCTCTGCGATACCCTCGGTACGAAGCCATGGCGAGACAAGCCGAACGTCAAGCGCAGTCTCTGGCGTGTGAGCCTCATAAAAGAGACCTTGCGCCACCGCATGAACCACGGCAGCAAGGGCTTTAGCCGGGTGATCGGTCAACACCGCACGAAGCGCGTACGCCCGATGCTCTGTGAGGTCGTTCACCAGCTTTGCGGAAAGCCCGCCGGTTGACGTATCAGGCTCGGCGTCGGCGGCGAGGTTTTCGCTCTCGTCGTCGGCGTCATGCTTTGCTGCTTTGATATCGGCCGCCGCGAGAAGCCCCCGCACGATACGCAAAGCACCGTCTTCGCCAATGGCGACGAGTGCGCCGCCTTGCGCCCTCTGCCGTTCACTGAACACAAGGCTGGCTTCCCGCAATGCGTCGATTTGCGCCTGAAGCTGCTCGGTGCGGTCGCACTGCTCGTCGGTCAGTTCGTCCAACTGTGACAGTTCTTCCAACTCCGCTTCCAGCTTTGCGATCGCCTTTTCCTGCTTGGCAGTCGGCTCGTACTTTCCGCGTTGCCGCCGACATGGCTCCAAGAGGCTGTGATCTCCATCGGCGGCAATCTCAACCCACTTCCAGCCCTCGGCCCGAACTGTGTCCGCTTCAGCTTGCAACTTTGCCACGCACAAACGGTCGAGCAACACCACGTCGAGGACATAGTTCTGCTCTTTGAACAGGTCGGACATGATCGCGCCGCCTGCGGCTTCGTAAGCTTTGAGCGTCACAAAGCGCACACGCCGGTCGCTGTCGCGAACCTGGGCGCGGGTGAGATGTTCACGAATGGCTTTCGCGTTGCGGTTCCATTCGGGAAGCTCGCGCCACGCTGTTTCCTGCGCGGCGTGATCGTCGCTGACGGTGAACGCCATTAGGTGTTCAAGCGTCATCTCTTCGTCCCGATAGGCTTGCATCAGGGCGGGGCTGACGGCGGCGAGTTTCAAACGCTGCCGCACGACAAGCGCCGACACGCCGTAACTGGCGGCAATGTCTTCGACGGGTTTGCCGCCATCGGCAAGCCGTTTGAACGCCTCGAACTCGTCGGCGGGGTGCATGTCTTCGCGAATGACGTTTTCCGCGAGGCTGATTTCGGTTGCGTCCTCGCCATCCGGCAGGACGTTGCAGCCGATAGGCTCGTCCTTCGCCTTGCTCTTTTGCTTCGCCAGCAATTTGAGCGCGGCGTGGCGGCGTCCTCCGGCGATCACTTCGAAGGTGCCGCGAGGCGTGGCGCGAACCTGCAGATTCTGCAACAGGCCGTGCGCAGCGATGCTGGCGGCAAGTTCATCGATGCCGATATTCGCGCCGGTTTTGCGAACGTTGGCCGAGGACGGAACCAGTTTGTTGAGGGGTATCATTTGGATTTTCATAGTAGTCTCCTGTTTGTTTGTTGTTGAGGTGCAGCTGCTGCTGCACCTCTGCCACGTGGCGAACGCGGGGTGTGCAAGCCGCAGGGGCCTTCGCGGGGACCCGGAACGCAGCAAAATTGACGGCGCGGCGCGGAGCGGCGCGAGCCACTGTTTGGCGGCCGGAAGTTTTGTTGCGTTATGGGCGGAAGGCCCTTGCGGCGCGCTGAGGGGCTGGCCCCTAAGCAACTGGCGCGGCAGCGCCGGGAAAAGCTTGGGCGCGGGAGCGCCGTAAAAAGAAAACCCCGCCGGCGGAAAACCGGCGGGGCGTGAGCGATCAGTATTCGCTCGGCAGCAGGAACGTCGTCACGCTGCGGTCGGCTTCTGTGATGATCCACAGCGTATTGTCGCCGTAGCCTTTCGACGGCTTTTTGGGATTGATCGGATAGGCCGACAAAATCCGCGAGCCGTCTGTAAGGGCGGCATTGTTCAACGCTGCATCGTCTTTGCAAATCACGCCCCAATCGCCTGACGCGTGACGCGCAAGGCACTCGATGCGATGCTCGTGCGAGCAAGCGTCAAGTGCGCCGGGTGTACTGACGATCTGGCCGAGCGGAAACAGCGCCTTTCCAGTGGGTGAAAGAACGATCTTCATGACGAAACTCCTCTGTTGGTGATCAAAAGAAAAGGGGCCGCGCGAGGCGGCCCCTGAAGCTCACTCGCTTTGCTCGGCGTCTTCGGGCTTCTTCGGTTCGGTCAAAACGATCCGGTCGCCGATCGGCAGAGCCGAAAGCTGGATCGTGAAGCCCTTGCCGGTTTCGTGCGGCCAGGCCGCGCCGATCCGTGTCCAGATGGCTTTCTTGCCTTCGCCGCGATCTTTGACGGTGTAGGCGATCAGTGTTGGTTGACTCATGGTGGTTCTCCTTCGCTTGTTGAGGCCGCCACAACGGGACCTCGATAGACGCGGGTCTTCGGGCGGCGAAGGGGTATGCCAACAAAAGAATTTTCCGCCGAGCGCCTCTTGCGCTTGGGGGTTGGAGCGCAGCGGAAAACCCCCGAGGCGAAACAATTGTTTTGTTGCAAGCACGCTAAAAAGAAATAGGTGTGCGTTGCGCCTTCGTTGTCCGGCATCCTGCGTTCATCGAGGCACCATGGATCAGTGGCGGTCGAGCGGAGGTGAACGAACATGATTGTCGGTCTAGATCAGATCCGGCCGCCCGCAAAGGTGAGCTGCAAGCCCTGTTAATCGGCGCTCACGCGGGCTCTCAAACGAAGCGCTTACGAAACATTCCCAGACGTTCCGGCAGACGATGCGCGTCGATGACGTTATCGAAGGCTTGTGCGGCAAGGGAGGTCTCGATGGACTGGTTCAAAAGCGAACGCGCGAAATGGGCGACACAGATTCACTTGGCGCGGTTGGGCGACACGCCGGCATTGCCGGGTTTCGATGCGCGCAGCCGCGACCTTTTCGGTACGGCCTTGCCGCGCGGCGTGCTGCTACCGCGTCTCGAAGCCGATCGCGAGCGGGTCAATTACTGGATGTCGCCAGCGGAGCTGATGAAGCATCGCTTTCAGCTCGGGCAGATCATTCTCGGCAAGCTGGCGGGCGTCTATCTCGGTCATCTCGATGACCGGCCGATGGTGACGATCGCGGGCGCGCGCGCCGGCAAGACCTCGACCGTGCTTGAGCCGAACCTTTATCTCTATCCCGGCTCGATGCTGGTGCTGGACCCGAAGGGTGAGCTGGCGCGGGCGGCGCGTTTCCGCCGCGCGATGGGCCACTACGTCTATGTGCTCGATCCCTTCGGGCAGTCCGGCGAGAAGACGGCTTGCTTCAATTGTCTGGATGAACTCGATCCGGACGATCCCAGTCTGGTGGATGATATCGTTTCCATCACCAACGCGCTGGTGCCGGACGATGGCGACGCGCGGTCGAAACATTGGAACGATAGCGCCCGCATGCTGCTGGTCGGCTTGATCCTCTTGACTCTCTCGCTACCCAAGAGTGAACGGCATCTGGTGACGGTGCGTGAGCTTCTGTGCCTGACCTACAAGCCGCTGGCGGTCGAGGCGAAAGCGGCGGCCCAGCGCGCCCTCGCCGAGGCGTCACATGATGAGAAGAAGAAGTATTTCGATGCCAATGCGCAGGCGGTCAAGACGCTATTGAACCTAATGGTGGCGATGGGCGACCGGTTTGGCGGCATTGCGGCGGCGATCGGCAGCCGTTTCAATCAAACGCCGCTGACCGAACGCGGCAGCATTTTTTCGACCGCCGCGGCGCAAACCGATTTTCTCGACAGCCTTCTGCTGCGCGAGACCCTGCGGCGCTCGGATTTCAACCTCGCGACGCTGCGCAGTGACCGCCCGGCGACGATCTTTTTGTGCCTGCCGGTCGGCCGCATGGAGCGTCATTTTCGCTGGCTGCGCCTGATCGTGCAGCTGACCTGCACGGTGCTGGAACAGCTCGGTCCTTACCCGCGAACCAGGCCGCCGATCCTCTTCATGATGGAAGAATTCGCGGCCCTCGGTCACATGTCGATCATGGAACAGGCAGCGGCCTATTTCCCGGGATTTGGCATCAAATTGTGGATCGTTCTGCAAAATCTCAAGCAACTGCAGGATCACTACAGGGCGACATGGGAGACGTTCGTCGGAAACGCCGGCCTTGTGCAGCTGTTCGCCAATGGCGACGAGGAAACGCTGCGCTATGCCGCCGGGCGTCTCGAAAAACTGATCGCGCCGTTCGAGCTGCGCACGGCTTTCTCACGGCGGCGTTTCAGTCAGTTGCTGCTGATGGAGGGCATGCCGCCCGCGGCGGCGCTACGGCTTGAGCACAGCGATGTCGAGATGATCCGCGAACGTGCACAGGGTGCCTCACGGGCACCGGGCCTGCTCGGGCCAGACTAGCGCGTGAACCCATTCAGAGGTTGCGGATTTTGGTGTATGCTCGCAAACAGGCGACGGGAGAATGTGGGATGGGCCAGTCAAAAATTCCAATATATGCGTACGTCGATGAGTCCGGCAACACCGGCAAGAACATCTTCGATCCAGCACAGCCTGACTATTATACAGCCGCTGTCGTGAATAAGGGAGATTTTGACGCCACCTATGGCGGGCGGATTAAAACAATCGCCCAAAAGGTCGGGGCAAACGCCATCCATGCAAATGAGCTGGGCTTGGGCCGATTGGAGGAAGTTGCGGGCGACCTCTATAAGCTCTTAAGCGCATCGAATGCGCATTTCTTCGTCAGTCGTGTGGAGAAGGCATATCTACTTGCAACGAAAATGTTCGACGTCCTGTTCGATTCAGGCGAGAACGCTGCCGTGGCTTGGCATACCTACAATTTTCGCCCGCTGAAAATCATGCTGGCGTTCAAGCTCGCCGCTGCCATCGACGACGAAATCGCGCGAGAATTCTGGAAGTGTCTTCTGCTTCCGAGCGAGGAAGCCTCGCGAAAAATGCTGCCGGCGATCTGTGAAGCGCTCAAGGCTAGGCTGACCATCCTGCCCGACGAACGATCCCGCCAGGTACTCGGCGACGGGCTTGATTGGATCATCAAGCATCCGGAGTCGGTGCACCTCGCCACTGAACAGAAGATCGCCAAACAGGGGCACTTTCCGAATTTAGTCGCCTTCACAAACCTGCTCAACGGGCTGCAACACTTTTCCACGCTGTGGAAAAAAAAGATCGCGCGCATTACGCACGACGAACAGAATGAATTTGGGCGCATGCTGCAATCGTCGCACGCGATGTTCTCAAACGCCGCGCCGGATGTGATCGAGTGGGCAGGTGAGAGGTACAGCCTTCAAATGGCTCCGGGCAGCCAGTTCGTAATCAAGGGCGATGAGGAAAGCGCCGGCATTCAAATGGCCGATGCAGCACTGTGGCTCTACGGCCAATCTCTCAAGGGCAAGGACATTCCGCCAGGATGTGCGAGAATGCTGAACCTCGTCTTAGAGAGGGGGTGGCATAACGACTTTTCCTTCCAGGGCGTACACGACAGTATGATGGAAAAATGGGGAGAGGTCTTTTTCGGACCGGTTGATCCAGAAAAGCTTGAAGCTGCGCAAAAGATGATGGATCAGGCGGAGAAAAGCCGACTTGCCTCTATGGCGCAATATGAGGCGGATGGGTTACCGCCCTTCATGCGCAGCGGGCCCACATTGACCAAATCTTGATGGCGGAAAGGAGATGCGCCACTCCCGAAAAGTCGCATAAGTGGAACATGGAATGGGATGTCTGCAGCATGTTCGGTTTGGGGGTAAGTTCGGAAACGCCCATTGTCCGGCTTTACCGGTTGGCCTCGAACCATGCGGTACGAATTCAAGGGATTTTATCCGCCCGCGGAGTCAGAAGCTCGTCGCGAACGTCACTTCGCGGCGGCCCCATAACTGCTCGATGGCGGCCTGAAGATCGGCGGCGAGCAGTTCGGGCGTGCGGTCGTTCTTGTCGAGGCGGTTGGCGGTCATATATTCGATGAAGCGCGTGCCGCAGATGCCGCAAATGACCATGTGGTCGGGATCATCGTCCTTCATTTGCAACTGGGGCCAGTTGTCGCCGATATCCTCCGCGTAAAACACATCCTCACTGTCGACGATCATGGCGTCAGGGCGGATTTCGACGCTGTGCGAGACTTCGATCCTCCCGCGCGCGATGAGCGCGCTTGCGAACATGAGCAGGGCGAAGGCCAAGAGACATTGCAGTACGGAAAGAGAGCTTTCGCAAAAGATCAGCCAGCCGCCGATCCACGTCATCACCATCCAGGCGGCGACGCGCAGAATGGTCAGAGGCAGACTGCGATACTGATCCTTGTAGAGGATGAGGATGCCGCCTTGCGGCGTAAGCATGCGGAGATAGCCGTTGAACGGGTCGCGGCGCCGGCCCTCGACCGGATGCGCCTCGCCGCTCGCCACCGGCAGCGCTGCCTCATGGCGGGCGAGTTCGTTCGCCAGCCGCGGATCGAAATCCACGCTGGGCGGCACAAAGCGGAGATGCTCGCTCATGCCCGTAATGTAGCGCCGCGAGCGGACAGGGGTATGGGCCAAGGGCGCCAATTCCCAAACATTCGCAAGGGCTTCAAAAGATTCCTGGCGTGGATATAATCGTTTAAATTACAGTGTCTTAGATATCAGGATTGCATGATTTTTTAATGAAATATCTTGCATTTTTGCCTTCTCGGTGCTATATTGCGATCATGACAAAACTCGACGAACTGAAACGGCATCTGAAACCGGGCAACGTGTATCGGCGCGAAGACGTGGCGCGCTGGTCGAGCGCGGTCGACCGGCATTTGAAGAAGCTGGTCGAGAGTGGCGTTTTGACGAAACTGCGGGGCGGCCTTTACGCCTATCCGAAGGAGACCGCTTTTGGTCCGGCGCCGGCCAACGATGCCACGCTGGTCGAGGCCTTTCTGAAGGACAAGCGGTTTCTGCTCGCCTCGCCCAACGCCTATAACGGCCTGGGCGTCGGCACGACCCAGCTTTATGACCAGACCGTCGTCTATAACAGCAAGCGTCATGGCGAGTTTCAGCTGGGCGGCCGCAAATTCACGTTCCGGATGAAGCCGCATTTCCCGAAATCTCTCAGCCGGGAATTTCTGCTGGTCGATCTGGTGAACAATCTCGACGCGCTGGCCGAAGCGAAAAGCGAAGTGCTCGACCGCGTGAAGGAACGCGCGACGGCTTTCGATGGCCCTCGCCTGCGCCGGGCGGTGCGCGACTACGGTAGTGTCCGCACGCGCAAATTCTTCGATCAGCTTCTCAGCGCGCCAAAGCTGACCCATGCCGCGTGACTTCCTTCATAACCATGCGCAGTTCGCCGATCTGATCCGGATCGTGGCGGCCGAGAAGGGCATTGATCCCGGCCTGGTCGAAAAGGATTACTGGATCATGCAGGGCCTTTACGGGCTGCAACAGCTCGGCCTTACCTTCGAGCTTAAGGGCGGGACCTCGCTCTCCAAAGGCTTTCAGATCATCCATAGGTTTTCGGAAGACATCGATATCCGGATCGAGCCGTCCGCTGGCATGGACGTAAAGACCAACCCAAACCAGACAAAGCCCGCGCACATCAAGAGCCGGTCGGATTTCTACGCGTGGCTGACAAAGACGATCAAGATCGACGGCATCGTGTCGGTCGAACGCGACACCTCGGTCGATAACAGGGATCTGTTCAGCGCCGGTATCCGCCTCGCCTACAAGAATACGGCGACGCCGGTCGAGGGCCTGCGCGAGGCCGTGCTGCTGGAAGCGGGCTTCGCCAAGGTGACACCGAACAAACCGAAAGACATCAGCTCCTGGGCCTATGATTACGCGACCTCGAAGGTCGAGATCATCGACAATCGTGCGAAGGCCGTGGCCTGTTATGATCCCGGCTTTACCTTGGTTGAAAAGCTCCAGACCATCTCATCCAAATATCGCCGTCAGCAGGAACGCGGCGAGATGCCGGTCACCCGGCACTACTACGATGTCTATTGTTTGCTGCGGGAGCCATCCGTCCAGACCTTTATCGGCACGGCGGCCTACCGCCAGCATAAGGACGGCCATTTCCCAAAGGCGGACAACAAGAATATCGCCCACAATCCGGCGTTTCAGCTGAAGGATGCGGAAACCCGCTCCCTGTATGAGCGAGCCTATGAGGCGAGCAGCGCGCTCTACTATCAGGGCAAGCCGACCTTCGGCGAAATCCTGGCGACGTTCGAGATGTGGAACGACCGGTTATGACGATTTCGCTGTCTCGACGAAGAATCTCGTTGTTCCCTTCTTGTTCTTGTCCATCAGAGCTCGGTTCTAGCGAAACCAATGTCCCCAGTCCTTCTGGCCGTTGTTGTGCGGCTGAGTTTCGCGGTAAACTTGACTCACGCTCTTACGAAAAGCACATGACCCGGTGTGATGGCTGAGGAGTTGTTCCTCCATTCGGAAGAACGTCACGGCCCCTGACCAAAACGCACCCCACTCGTTCCAAAGCAGATGCGACAGCCGCGAGACACACATAACAAGTTCCTGCGCCCGCCGAAGACTCGTTCGCAGGCAGGTAAAATTGCTGTTTCGAAAAAGAAACACGCTAAGAGCAGGCCGGAGAACCCTCCTCGAACGATCGGTGTCGAGGATCAGCCTCTATCTGTCTACGTGTTTGGATCGCCGGCCCCAGGCCAACCGATAGCGAACGCGCCTCCTGGCGCAGAACCGCCCGTAGTCGTTTCTGCAGCAAGTCTCGACGAGGCTCATCTTTTGATGGCGATGGCCGGCTTGCCCCTCACAGACGCCTCTAAACATAAGATTGTAAAACTAC
>Ga0307509_10006071_pt1 | contig 16451 bp, 15 predicted proteins | sample 10_EM_MG_FD_202245 | JGI IMG/M metagenome (GOLD analysis project Ga0307509, IMG submission 202245) | Populus trichocarpa ectomycorrhiza microbial communities from riparian zone in the Pacific Northwest, United States - 10_EM | ecosystem: Host-associated > Plants > Roots > Unclassified | place... | reverse complement strand
GCTTTGGGCTGTTCGCCTAGGGAGGAAAAAAAAAAAAAAAAAAAAACTTACGAAGAATCCATTGGCGGAGTAGATCTGGTGACAACTTGCGAAGAAATGTGGAGAATTTTGCCGTAGGGGGGGCGGGAGACCGCGCTATATATTACTAGTGGAAAAATGGGGGAGGGGGGCGAATATCGGCGACACCGAGGGTGGAGGGGAGCGGAAGTTGTGAGAGATAGAAGGAGAGGATGAGAGGTACGGCATAGAGGTAGGGCAAGGGAGAAGGGGATGAAGAGGAAAAACAGAGGTGGTAGGAGGGGAGAGAGGAAGGGTGACGAAATTCGGGCTCAAGGCATGGGGTCCCAATGCAGGAGGCGTGCCTAGGGGGGGAAGAGTACCGGTAGTAACTGATTGGAGTTTGAGGAGATCGGATTCAGGCGGAGAGAGGAATAGGGTTTTGGGGTACTTAATTTGTTTTTACATCAAGGTCAGGTTTTGTGGCTGTACGAGGAGTATGCCGGTAGCTGGGGAGACCCAAAGAACGCGCGAAGTGGATACAGTAGGCTGGGAAGGAAAAAGAAAGAAAAAAAGCGAGACGAACTCCAACTTTATTGTCAAAAATTACATGTCTGTGACCATACGGCAGCAACAGCCAATCTTGGTTATAAAATCCGGGGTGGGGGAGGGTCTCGCGTACTCCGGTATGATATTCGATTCCTCGATTCGCTGGCTAGTCCAGGAGCCAATCAGAGCAGGCTCGCCTCACTTACTTGTACTCGAGTACAAGTACTCGAGTACTCACGCGGCCGGATTGAAATCAGAAGGGCCTATTTTGGACTAGTGCATGTTTAGTGATTAGTTAACCATATATGGTATAAACTCGCCAAACTCGGTGGAAAATCCCACCATACTTGTGGTACTCGGATACCAGGGCTAGTCCGCGAACACAGGGCTGACAAAGCTAACGACGATATTAGGAATAGCGCACGCACTAAGGGGTGTGTGTTGAAAACCAGAAGAATTCCTCGAACGCTTTCTGCTTTACTATTGGTTGAACTATCTATTCAAGGTTTCTATTGGATATTTGCCACTTTAGCTCATGCTCAGAATAAATCCTGGTGTTCGCGGACTAACCCTGACACCCGAGTACTGCACTCATGGCAGCCTTGGCTGCATAGCGAATTTGGAAAACCTATACCATATGTGGTTAGCTGTCACCTGACAAGCACTAGTCCAAAACTAGGCCTTCTGATTTCAATCCAGCCGCGTGAGTACAGTAACTACAAACGCTAAAGGAAGCCAGGGACGGGGGCCCTCTAGGATCTTGTGCTACTTGTACTCGAGTACATAAAGCCGACATGATCATTAAAATTACTGGACATAATCAGGGATACTGGTTGGGTGGCCATTTTCCTGGATGGGGACAAAGCCTACGGCTCCTCGTGCAGCAGTTTTTCTCTAGCGGGACCCTACCCAGAATAGATTAGATCCACCGTTGGTTTTTGTTGTTTGTGAGCAGCTTCAAATGGGAGCTTTTCAGCCAACATGGCGTTCACGGGTCCTTCCTTCCACCAAGTACCTTACTGGGCAGAGGAATCTCCTTGAGCTCTTTACCAGGCTGAAGCCTGATTCATGTCCACCTAAACCATCTGCAGGCTATGGATTGTTTTTTACAGTCTCTCATGGACAATGACGGATATCAGCCGATGCACGGGGGTCTTGGGCAAGCAAGACTTCAAATTCGTCAGAGCACTCGTAGGGTAACAAAAGAAAATTGTTAGAAATGATCCCTGTTAGCGGCTGATATCCGCCATGGTCCCATGAGAGACTACTGCAGTACAGTACGGTACGAGTACTCATCTTTTTCTCGCAGTCACCGGTATTCCACAATCCTTCGCTGCAGGTTGCACACTGACGCCGTGGTTGCGAGCTGGCGATCAGGGTCGTGAATGATTGGGGTGGCCTTCGTAGCCTGCACATCATTTCTGAGGCCGAAAACGTGCAAACATGACCTGTGCCCAAGAAACCATGACGGAAGTAACCCAATGAAGATAATCCGTCCTCACAAGAAAAGAGAAACTTCCAGGCAAAAGCGCATAAAAGCAAGGGACCAATCGTTGTGAAAATCAACCCATTCGTGTCCCGACGCTTGGGAAGCGGACCTGTAAAGGGTGCTAAAACGGTGACTTTGGTCCAGGCAGAAAGTATTCTCCCGTGAGTGATACTAACCCCAAAGCAAAGAAAAGAACCAGACGGGCGGAAACACGGAGATGATATCATGATCAGAAAAGGAAACAGTACCGATGTGGGCAATCGCCGCTCGCACAATGGGTAGAGTTAAAGAAATCGATGACGATGATAAAAGAACCCCGTAGGGAAAAGAAGAAAACCTATCGATCAAACACGAGATCCAAGTCGTCTCTGAACATGTCGTTGTCCCCTCGTCTGTCCATCTCCGTTGCCCCCCTTCTTCCTTTTCAACCCACGATCCTTGCCCCTCCTTAGTAATCACTCCCCCGCTCCACTACCTATCGAACTAGCTAGCTAAGTAAACTGCCCGCTATAAACATGAAATACAGGAAACAATATAGGAAAAATAAGTAGGCCCAGTTTCAGCCTCCCAGTACCCGTGCCAAAGCTCCCGTCACTTTGAAGGACGCTCAGCCGCCCTGGGTGTTGACAGCATTCCAAGGGAGTGCCCGGCATCTCGGTGATAAATTTTTCTACAATCACTATTCTACGAGGCATTCTTCCACCACCCCGGATGCGATGTCTAGCATATCATATTCTGAGGTAGAGATACGAATTTAGCAACCAATCTGCACTAGTATTCCCGCCTCATTATACTCGAGTACCCCGCAGTCAGACACAGTACTCGAGTAAGGCATGCATCGGCTGAATTTTTCCTCCGGTTCCACTTCTTCCCTTTTATCCCCCGGGTATGGCAGAATACTGGCTCACGGAAACAGGTAGGTGAAAAAACGGGAAACATTGCCCGCAGACCCAAATCTATTCGGAACAAACAATTTAAACACAAAGTCCATAAACCCGAGGGCGGGAGGTATGTTGAAAATTCACGAAGGATCCATACCTGAGGGATAGTCGGAACACTTATGGGACATGGCTTAGAGGAATTAGGTCTGATAGCGGTTGCACGATTAGGTAGAATAGTATTAGAAGAGTGACTTTATGTTTGGTTGAAACGTTAGCTAAAGCAGGAGCATTTGGGATGCTTTAGGAAGTTTCGGGAAACGTCTGAGGAATTGGGTGGATGGAGCGAAGATAGGAGAAATTGGTGGAGGATGTTGTGGAGCACGAGTTCTTTTTGTAGAGTCAAGTTTGTGTATGTATAGGACACGTCCGGAGGCGTAGAAGGAGTAAGAATCCCAATTCACTCTCTACCGAACACAGCCTTATCTTATTAAGGTATTCAGAATTATGGTATAATCATATTAAAACTATCAAAACGCAAAAACTACCACCATACAGCATCGCAAGGTACGACTCTCAACCAAACGTCTTCCGGTAACTCTACTTGTACAGATCAATTAACTCCTCCTGCGATCCACCACCTGGCGAAATCCCATGCTTGTTCCTCATATGCGCAACCAGATTATCATATCTCTTGATCCCCTTTTTGCCAACGTTCTCGCACCCGGGAACTGGGCAGTCAATTCTCTCATTAAGGTGTACCAGCTCATAGTGCCGGTTGAGCGCCTGTCTCGTTTTGAACGCGGTCGGCCGGGGGCAATCGGGTGCATTACAAGTGTAAGCGTGAGGGGCGCAAGTGTGTGGGCCGCTTCTCCGGTTAGTCAATGTGAATGGTAAAGATACGGTGGAAGGGGTGTGAACCTGTTTCCAAAACATTTGGATGATGCACAGACGACTTTGTTCCTGAGAGGTGGTAGGGCGGTGGAGGGGTCGGTATTGCTGGAAGCAAGGGCATTGGCTTGATCCGGACAGGTCACGTGGCTGTGGAATGGGCCAAGAACGGAGTAGGAACCGTCACCATGTCGATGAAGAGGAAGTGGCCCAATGCTTGGGGGGAGCGGCTGTGCCCTCCCGGCGGCATCTCTCCAAACGAGTTGGAATGTGAAGTATTCGCTAGTGAGCTGGGTTAGCAGAGAAAGGGGGAAAGAGGGGGGGAAAGAAGAAAAGGGTTGAGAAAGAGAAAGAAAGCGAGAAAAAAAGGATTGAGAGAGAGAAAAGGGATCGAGAGAAAAAAATCAAAGAAAAATATATCGAAAAAGACTGAAAAATGAAAAATGAAAGGAAAAGGAAGAGGAAAAATGTAAATGAAAAAAATCGGAAAAAGGTCAGGAAAAAATTGAAAAAAGATCTCGAAACGATAGCGAAAGGAGGACCAAGAAAAGAAAATTGAAGGAACAATTGAAAGATTTTTTGAAAAAGAAAGTTTGAAAGAAAGTTGAAAAAATAGAGACTTGCGGTTAGGTAGTTTTCTAGCAAAGCAGCGGGGTCCAGGCGGGGTTCGCCTAGACTCGGGGTTTCTGGGAGCCTACTCACGCCTGGCGAATGCTGAACGCTGAGAGGGGAAAGCTGTGATATTTCAGCGATATATCCCCCTGCCTCAAGGTGATGTCCACCTCCTCGCGCTGCGCTCGCGGGTTGGCTCTGTTGTTCAGGGCAGAAAAAAAAGCCGGGCTGACTTGGCCGGATGGATTCACAAATATTACATGTAGGCAGGCTTCCAGGTTGGTTAATTAGTCCAGGTACAAGGGGCCGGCATCTCGCGATCGAACACACCAAAGTGGCTTGCCAGCAAAAAATCCGTGAAAACTGGTGGGTCACAAAATAGCGTGTGCGATCGCCATATGCCTGACCCTTGTACCAATCAGGGCAGGTTCGCCTCGCCTACCCTGCATCCCCGGAAACCGGTACTTCCCGCCCGCCATGTGTTGCCCCCACACAAATATATGCGAGAGCCTGACACGAATGCGTTGCGTCTTCCCAATTAATCGTTGGTCGTACTTGTACGACAAAGCCTGCAGCTCTTCGGATGTTCGGGTCAGGTCCTCCAATCGCGGTTTCTCTTGCTTGCAATACCGGCATACTGTATTAGGGGCATTCACCCCCGGGGTTGAAAACAGATATGCAGGCTCTCTCAATACTCGAGTATAAAAAAACGTTGGTGTGTGTATTGCCATTTTGCATACAAAACCGACAAACCAACTAGAAACTTGGCGCTCAAAAAACGCTTGGGCTGAGTACTTCCCATGTTTTTCACGATGAAAAATTCGGCGCCTGCATGAAAGCACCCCTGTGCCAAGACACTCTGCACAGAAGTTAAGCCTGCATAGTGGTCACACCCATCTCCAATTTTTTTTCTATTCTTAACACCTCATGGCACTGTAATGTGCCGGTGATAAGGTTATCTCTTAGTTTGTCACCAGCGTGCTAGGGGCTCGTACAAGTACTCATCCAAGCTACCCCGTGTGGCCCGACCTACTGTATTTATTCCCATTCGCCGCCGACACCGATTGAGAGGACGACCTTCGGTAAGAGTCGTACCCTGTGATTAAGTTTTGAAAGTTTACCAAACCCTGTTGCCGAGAAGTGGTCCCGCTCCCAGGTGCAGTCGAATGTCGACAATGGGAGGGGCTTAGAAAGCATTCTATAACAAGGCACCGTATACCCTCCAGTTGGTAGAATTGTTAGCCTATGGGGAGAAGCACAACCGCTGAGTAGGTTCGGATAGAGGAAATGGGGGAATACCGGTATCGTGTTTGGGGGCGGCGAGTGGAGTAGAGCTTAAAGAAGTAAAGGAGGAAAACAAGCGCTCTTCATTGGAAAGTTCTTACAATCGTGTCTATATACCGTAGGAACTCGGGGAACCGAACCTTACGCTAAGATGTCGGGGGTTCTCGCCCCCCGGCACGGTGCGGAGAGCCTAGGGACGGGTCCTCCGGTGAAACGGGAATACCGTGGCAACCGGTACGAGGTGAACTAGCAATTGCCTAGACACTCAGCGGAATGATACACCTCAGGGCAACAAGTAGCATACTATATGCTAAGTACCCCTTTCTCACTCTCTCTAAACTACTAAATTGAGTCTCATGAATAGCGCATGATGCTCAAGTCGGCGCGCAATCAATGAGAGCCCCTCCGGGTATCCTCGGCACTCAATTAGCGTAAGTACTGGGATGCAGGAGAAATGTGCCATATCTTTGAATTTCATACCCCCGAGCATCCGGGAACGTAGCAGAGAAATCACCCCGAACTTAACCCCTAGTTAAACCAAGGGAGTGCAAAAAAAGTGATCGGCAGAAACAAGATCGTGGTCTGACCTATGAGCGACTGCCGAGCCCAGAGCCAGTCATAAGGCATCACTCGCTTCCAACCCAGGTTGGAATGGTCAGCTTGTATAACGTACCTCGCAATACTCCAGGTACTCTGTGCCTGGAGTATAAGGTAACGAGGGGTATTATCCATGCAAGAGCTATAGGAGAACAGCGGGCTTAAATACATGCTAAAGACCCCCCCATGCCTCTAAGAACTTGATAATATATCGCTTGGCCGTAATTCTGACATTGCCATCCACGCGCCCCAGAATATAGTAAGATAACGTGCCATAGAGCTTGTAGTTGGGTGAGTTCGGCCTCCCAGACGGCATACCCGAGTTACAGAAGAAAATCTTTATAAATCTTAGGATCGGGTTCCCCACTAAGGATAGCCTTCTTCCACAAGTCGATTCATCAACCAGTTCAACTTGAGAAGTCTTAAAATATCGTAGGGCGTGCTCGGACGGTCGATGTATTCACTCGAATACGAGGGGAACAAGGCAAGCGACAAAAGACTGGGTTCTTATTTAAAGAACGAAAAGAGCCACAAACGAAGCATGATAGATAGAGAGCGATATCGGAAAAGAAACTGGAACAAGATGGTCTCTTATAGAGACAAAGTCGGCGAAAATCAGAGAGACAGAAAAAGGAAAGACGAAAGGGAAATGTAGGAAATCCACCACTGTCTCGCATCTCAAACAATCCCGATATGATTTCATGTCTGAAAACCGAGCTAACCTTGCTTCTGTTTCTGTCTTTTTATTTGGTCATCGAACTTATTCCAAGTAAACAACAGTAGAGACAGCAAGACAAATCGTGTCCCATATATTCACCAAGTCACTAATGTTATAAGCTCTGGATAGGAGGAGGACTGGCAGGACTGATGGAGAAGGACAAAGAAGCTTTTCACGAGGCAAAGGATATCAAGGACAGGCTTGTGCTGTTATGACCTGCCGATTTACAATTGAGGCCGGAGTCGACACTTTAAATACATGAATCGATTCTTGCTCTTCCGGAAGTCTCTTGAACCAAGTAGCACCATTTTCCCACTTTATCACGCCATTGCTTTACCCCGCTTGGCTATATCTTTTCCCCTCACATCGCATCCTTCACCGAATGGCTGAGTCAGGTGAATCCTTCGGTGTTATTCTCGCATCTTCTAACAGAGTGTAAGGATCTTTTCAGGAGGGCGCCGGTGATTAATAACAGTCACAACGTATCACTCATTTTGGTACAGTTTTCTGGTGTTGAAAATAATCTATGCAGAGGTAATGGCGAGCGATGAGGGTCCTACGCAGCAGGATGTAGTCGCTTAAGCGAAGACACAGTTTGTATTCAGGGGTAAAGTATTATGATTTCTTCCTCTGAGTATGAACGATCTTCGCGGCACCCCCTATTTTATACCACGAACGGCTGATTTTCAGCACTCACAACTCATCTGAAAGCAATATAGGATTAACAAAACTAATGCCATAGTGTAGGTAATCCCCTAGACTTTCCGGATAGATATTATCAGAATTGTTCCACTCCACTGTCAGGGTTGTCATCTTGGGATCCAGATGGGATACTGTTGCAATCTACTTTGCCTCCTGTATAGAAACCCAATATAAAATTAGAGATACCCTTCGTCCACAATCCCTCTCTCTGGAATTGCATCATAGGCATCGACAGAGCTTGCCATATATGAATGATAGTGTCTAGATCACTCTAAAGCTTTTACTCATTTTGTAATATTTTTGCAGCAAACAAACCAGAGGTTTCGTGAAGCGAAAATGCACATTTTGGTGTAAGGTGGGGGGCGGGAGTATTATTATGAGTTCTGGATGGGAGAAGAAAGCGCTGGCTGCATGAAGAAGCACAAAGAAGTCAAGAGAGAAGCGTGAGTATATTGATCGAAGGCGTGGCTATCTTGCTTACTTGTCTAACTATGGTGGAGTATAAGGTTTTATAGAGAATACAAAGATGTTCCTCGATCAAGTCTGCTCCCGGAAATCCTTCCCGAGATGCCCATGAAAACTCTAGTTTTGCTCTCCTTTCCGCCATTTATCCTAATCTATCCATCGCTTTCCTGCCCAGTTTCTCCTCCGCCTTGCTCTCCGCTTTTGTCCCCGGTTTCTTGTCCAGCCGTCACCGGCACAGTATGCGAATCCTCCTTTAGTATACTATCAAGGTACACCAGCTCCTCTTCTTGATTGATAATGAGTGACAAAGGAAACTAATAATTAACAAGCAATAATATGCGAAAGGGTACAAAGGAAAATACGTTAGTATGGAGTGATCGCTGGTGTTCTTCAACAAGTACCGAAGACTTTTGTCTCCAAGATTATTGTAGAAAAGCGAGTTGAGAGGAAACGACAAGAACAAGAAGGAAGTCTCAAGTGAGGTAAGGGCGAGAGGGAAAGAACACAAATAAGAAAAAGCCCACCATATCAGCGTGCCTCCACGCTGGCGCACGGGTACCCTGTGCTGACTCTTTCCATAGAAAGTGCATCTATTTCCAACCCTGAGAACACTCGCGAAGCCCAGGATCAGTGTTCCGAACCGTCCAGTCCGTCCCTATTGGGGGTAGGATCGACGGACCGCCGGTGGTAGTCCGTGTTTTTTCGAGCCCATGGACGGACTAGTGCCAGGGTTCCGAATGGTCGGCGGAAGACTGGACTGGACTAGCTAGTCCGGTCGAAAGTCAAGTCTAGTCTAATGGTGGAAATTAGACCGACTGGACAGTCAGGATTATTGATCCCAACTGGACCAGGGCTAGTCCGACCAGGCCCGCCAAGCAACAGGATATGCTATTTTTATCACAATATGTTACGTTCAAATAAAGCTTTTCTTAATAAAGCTTATTGTTTCCATCGATTATATGGTGGAGATAGTGCCTTGTTTAGATTAGGGGTGGCGAAAATAAGTTCTCAAGTATTGAACTATTTTTCATGCATTAAGTGAGTGATATTTCATGATCAACTGCCACTATCAGGTATTCGATGTGACTTATCCATCGCGTAATTGCATTTCCACCACATGCTATCCTCTCCAGGATCTTCTATCAACCTGTATTGAGGGCCTGTTGCTTTATACCATGGCAAACGGCTTTAAAATCCTACTATCGCTATGCATCTATTCTTAGCGAGTGTTGGCCTGGGTGCCATTCTGACACTCATGCGATCTTTTATGAAGACTAGTCTGGTACCAGTCCAAACCGCACCAGACCTCCCAAGTTAGTCGGGTCCAGTCATCGACATCAACCAGGACCAGCCAGTCTGGTCCTGCCTCCAAGACTTGACCGGTCGGACTATTTGGAACCCTGACTAGTGCAGATGGAGGGAAGACGAGACGCCCTACCAGGCCTGGCATGGCCTTGTGGTTTTTTCTGTTACATCTCTTTGGCTGGTATGCTCAGAAACTTCAAGCTCATGACTTGATCTCGCTCATAGTTTATGATCAGGCAAGTCATGTGCCATATGTGTAAACAAATAATTAAGGAAGAATAAATCTTTAAGAAATAAAAAAGCCAAAAGTGTTCACCAAATTAGAACTCAGAAACCACCGGCATGAATCTGCAATGTAATCATATCCTTGCTGGAGAGGGCACTGGCTCTATCGCGGTCCGAAAGTTCTCATATTGGCCGCAGATATCGGGATCCGAGAGGGTCGATGGGGCTTCCCGGTAACTCTTCTGGGGGGTCCTAGATATCGTGCTTCGAATCAACTTCGGTTGCGTCAGTTCATTGGCCTTACTGCAACATCACTGTGACTATGGTTAAGGCAGAAGAGTTACGAAAGTATTTTAAAGGGAAAATAAGGCTCGTAGTGGAATAATTTATTCAGTCTTATCTTAATGCTTGGAGCACTTGATGATCTATTTAACCTTTTTCTCGGATGCACATCGTGTATTGTGCAGGCTACATACGGTTCAGAAATGGAAGAACATGAACCATGTGGCACAGAGAAATGCAACTGTGGCTGTGCAAACATGGTGCCAAGCCTGTGGGTGATAGGGTGTGAAGTAGAGTAAATAATAAAGAAGATAAAAGAAAGTTTATCAATAATATACAATTGTTTGAGAATCTAATACTCTTCGATGGCTCAATATGTTTTAGTAATCTTTTCTTTAAAGTCAGCTGTACCATATACATATCCCTCCTGATATCCAGTCATCATTTGCTCTGTCCATGCACAAAACTTCCAGATCAATGTAGATTGGACAGATTTTCACAACTTTGTTGTATTGGCTTTTTGACTCGTGTCATTTTGCATTTCTGTGATTGATTGTTATCTCTGCAATCCATATTCTTACATTATATACTCATGTATTATTTTAAAATTCTGTTTTGTTTTTTATAATTAGTCATCACATTCATGTTGCATTCTAATTCCAAGAGTACAAAAAATACACCAAAACCTGAGCTTCTCAAACAAGTATACCATTTATTCCATATACTTTTATAAATTAGAAAAACTGTACTTTTATTTTAATTCACTTCTGCTGTATTCCCGCGGTTTTTTCAAATCATTTGGACAAGTATTGGGTTGGTTATACTTCTTTGAAAACACCCCTGAATGAGGTTCACGTTTATCTGTTGTCGCACTAAAGCATCACCATGTATCACTCATAGTTTGCCTGCAGCCCTCTACTGTCCCCCTCATTTTTCTCCACATGTGCCCGGCTGTCATTCCTAATACCCGCTGTCCGTGCCCCCCCGTAGTCCTTACCCACGGCCTACTGTCCTTACCCACACCCTATAGCCCTACCCATACCCTACCGTCTTCTGATACCCTGTATAGCCCCCCACGCAATCCCGGTCCTGCCATCTCCCCTGCAGTCCACATAACCACACGTTTTCTTGTTTGTCTCACTATATTAATAAATGCCTAGCCTGTAGGGCCTGGCGGTCCTAGCTTAGCCCGGAAGTCACCCCGAGTAATTTGCCCTATAAAGGACCACGGCTAGCGGTCCCATCCCGTCCCATCCCGTCCCATCCCGTACCGTCTTCTTGGTATTATCCCCGGCGTCCCTGTGGGGCCCCTGGGGGGTTCGGAACACTGGCCAGGGGAGGAAGGCCCTCCGGTCACAACAACAAATACAGGTCCGCTCTTGCTAACTGAAATCCACTATCCTCTGTATTCTACTCCATAGGGCTACAGAAGCAGCGGGCAGAGTTGGGTCCTCTCATAAAACTCATCTATCTCAATCGTAGCAAGGTAGTGCTGTGATCACACCCTATGACGTTATCCAGTGATAATCGGTGAATCTCATCCCACAGTTGTTGGACAACACCACGAGGGAGCCGAGAGTGGTGACCGAAGCAAGTGAGTAACTTGTATTGTTTATAGAAAAGATAAGAAAGAGATTAAGGAAAGAAGAGAAGGAAAAGGGGAAGAAGAATAGGGGTGGAGGAAAGTGGGCCGAGAAATAGGTGCAGACATGGGTAGGTCACCCCGGCAGTCACAGGATGTCACTCGTGACCAAGTAGGGTTCGAGTGGTGGGGAATAGTGTGTTGTCATACGACGCGATACGATACCGTACGATAATATACGGTAAACCTACCAAGAGCCGTTTGTCGACCGTCATATGGCCTCAGATCGCAATAATCTTGGATCTTCGTGTGATGTTTATATCATTAAAATGATGCCTAGCCTAGTCAATATTTTGCAGGTTCGATAACTTCAACTTGAGGCGGGCACATAGGATGGATGGAAGACTGGATTACCTAGCATTAGAATTTATGGGGGGAGAGGCCGTTTTCCAGTGTCTCCCAGGTGTAATTTACTGTAATTTACTCTGTGGTATCAATCGTGTAAGATGTTGTAACTCCAGCAACAGCACATGTAAGAGAGAGCGCAGGGGACAGTGTTCAACAATTTCTCGAAAAGGAAAAGGTATATCCAAGTAGAGTTAACTGGAGACTACTTGGGGCGAACAAAATTATCCGGTTGCCAAGAAGGAGCTGTGCTACTAATTTACTGTGGGAGATGATGGAGGTCTGGTTTTTTATGTGAAGGGAAATATGCTGTCGTACAAGTACCGCAATGATACAGCTATAACCCGAACTGTCGTCACGAGAAGGACCCGGGTCAGTGGCTGACAGGAAAATTGAGATGTGTTCGATATTCGATGTATATGACAAGTGTTTTCGCAAAGGAGTGTAAGGTGTGTGTGTTGATACAGAGAAAGGAACGCAGCTCAGACTAGATATTTTGTAGTGGCCCGCACACTGGGATCTCTACCACACAACACTAGTCACCGCCGGGCGGTCTAGTCATAGCCCTGCTCACACCTACAAGTGTTCCCTAACCTAACATACCACGATGGGGTTACTCCATCAGGAGAGACATCTTGGAAACTGGATTATTTCGCTCACCTCAAGTATATCTGAAATTACAGGTCAGAATACAGGGGGGCGTGTCACGAGTCCACAAACATGCTGTTTGCCGCCATCAACTCAATAGTCTATTACATTATCTATTCCGGGATGGTCGTACTAACGGGAGAATGGTGGGAGTGGAGCAAATACCCCTTCTAACGACCGAAACACAAGCGCCCGTTTACCTGCAGACGGCCGTCTAGCAACCAGCGACAGTGCCGACCGTCAAAGAAAGTCAGTTAGGTAAACGGGTTTTCAGTTATATAATAGACAGTAAAGTACTAGGACAAAACTTTTCGTTAGATGCCCTTTTTACACCAAAAGTGCCCATTTTCACCACCCTCTCTCATTGCGCAATGTCTATGAAAATCAGCGAAAATTTGTCCTTGCATTAGCAAACCCGTAGATAACATGACGAAATTTACAGAATTTTTAAATATCACCAAGTGGTGGAGAAAAGGTCATTTAAGTATCTGGTATCGGTTGCCATGTACTTTTTTGTATGGAGCCGCATACAAAAATCTAAGTCACTTTCACACCAGTTGATGCAATCATGAACCATGAAGGCGGCTTTGATTACCTACACTTCTACTTTTAGAAGTTTGAATAGATAGTGATTCCCTAGCTGATAGAAAGATTTCAAGTGTTTTTATATAAGCAGTGTTAAGAATTGTTTGTTTAAAAATGTCCATTTTTGGTGTAAAAAGGGCTTCGGACGAAAGGTTTTGTCCCCGTACTGTATATTAGCTGGGCGTGCGAGAATTCTGTTTTCTTTACATACCTTCAACTGTCTGTCTCTTTCTAAAAATTAAATTTGTGATATGTGGTTGGATTAGACGGTGGCGTCTCAACCGTTATCTGATAAACGGCGCGAAAGTGCTTGCCCAATTTTCCACGGTCCTAGATTCTTGTAGCTAGACCGTCAAAAGTTATGTTGGCTACTCTAGGTAAACGCCATCTACTTTGCCGCACTCTTCCCCACTGTCAGGTCCCCCTTAACGGTCGGCACCGTTTCGGGCTGTTAGACAGACGTTCCATAGGTAAACGGGCCCTTAGTTCTATGAATGGATAACTGATGAAACTTGATTCTACGGTCAGGTAGGCTCAGGAAATGACTTGGGGATTGTATGAAGATGCCGTACTTAGAGTATAGAATCCCCATTTTGGTCCCAAGATGTCGATGGTTTCTCAATTCCGTGGGCCGTTCATCCTGGTCCGTTGCGGGCCGCCTTTGAGATGTCTTTTACTTTGTTTAACCCAAAATGGAACCCCGAATTCTTTAGGGACAAGAAAATAGTTGGTCAGAAGGGCTCGGCTTTGGTTTAGAAAGCAATGTGCGCGAGCTTTGTTCAAATACTTTTTAAAAGAGATGTGACGGCGAGCTTGGATATTCTGCCTGAAACAATTATTTTTAGTGTTTCTCTGAGGCTGTTTTGGTGCCATCATACACGCGGGTCGGATGCCGTGGGCGTACATCAGTTGAAATTCGCTTCCAGTTCTGCCGCCCTTTTATTTTTTGTGCACAACGGGATACCGACTCACTGAAAGAAGCGCGGGTGAAGTCCTTGTGCGAGTATTCGGATAAGTTCAGGAAGGAGGAATATTTAGAACAAAAAACTCATAAACGCAAGATATGTACGCAATTTAACCCAGCAATTTTGCCAAGCAAGGTTCGACATATATATTGACTAACTTAATAGATATTGAGAACGGAGAGGAAAAGAAATAACCCAAATAACCAAGGAGAAACTAAACACAGGGAAAAAAAAGCTTCCAAGGGTCCAGGGATTGCCGGAGTTGCTGCTCTTGTCGCTCGAGATCGTTGGCACCGATATCTCCCTCGGTGAGAATGGGGGCGCTTGTTGGTCTTGAGAGGGGTGGCGGGCGGGCAACAAAGAACCCGAGCTGTAGCGAGCTTGAAGATCTGGTGCTCGGGGGATTTGGGGGATGCTATCTGGTGTTGTTGTTCCAATGGCCTGTCGCGGTGGGGCTATTGCCATAGGCGTATTCCAAGGGGGTGTTCCACTCAGTGTTCCTAATTGGCAATTGGTTTTCCTAACCCGGCAATACTCTAATTGGAAATGGGTTTTCCCAACCCGGCAATACTCTAAAAATTTAATCATCAAATCGAGAAACCATCAGAGAACCACCTCGCAAGGGACGCCGTCCAACCGAACGGACCAACCCGCACGGCAAAATCATCAAATCAAGCAACTAGCATAGAACCCAAGGGGCGATGTCCAAACTAACGGACCAACCCACTACCCCCCGCTTGACCCACCAGCTGCTGGTGCCCCGTGCTTGTTCCTCATATGGGCAATTAGATTATCATACCTCTTGATCCCATTTTTTCCAACATTCTCGCATCTGGGAACTGGACAGTCAAACCGCGCAGCCAGATGTATCGCCATATAGTGTCGGTTGAGCGCATGTTTAGTTTTGAACGGGGTTAACCGGGTACAAGCTGGCGCGTTACAAGAAAAAGCGCGAGTGGCGCAAGTGTGCGGGCCGCTTCTCTAGGTTAGTCAATGTGAAGAATAAAGCTACTCTAGAAGAGAGTGCGAACCTGTTTCCACCGCATTTGGATGATTGACAAAAGACTCTGTCCCTGGGAAGCGTCCGGGTAACAGGGATATTAACAGGGTTGTGAGCAAGGGCAACACCGGGGTATCTACCGGCTTGGTCCTCACTGATCACGTGACTGAGCGGTGCGCCGAGAACGGAGTAGAAGCCATCTTCGTCGAGATAAAGAGGAAGTGGCCCCAGCTCCACAGGAAGCGGCAGTGCGTTCCCGCTCGCATTAGTCGAAACTAGTTGGAATAGGACGGGCGTGGGCACTTTCCTCATACTGGTAATTTCATTTCTTGCAGAGTTAGTGAGAAAAAAAAACTTACGCAGAATCCACCCCGAAAATGCAAGGCCCAGGTGATAGCCGAGAAATTAGGAAAACTGGGGCACGAGGGACTGGAGAACTCGCTTGTATTTAAAGACTAGTTGCGCTTTCAACAGTGCTAGAGTGGGCAAACAACTGTTTGACAGATCTATAGAGCCTCCTCCAACAAACCAATAATATGAGGCAAAAACGCGCCTGTGGCAGGGGTCCGCCTCGAGCTTTGCATTCCCAATCTTCCAATTGTTTCGGCATTCAAACGCCACACCACACTTGTACTGCATTTGGGGTGCAGCAGGGCTGCCCCACATGCACTGTATTTCTCTTCTTTCACTCTATTGCTTAAACTGCTGGTGTCCCGTCGGGTGCGAGGTAAGTCAGCGAGTCAAAAAAGCCGTAGAGTTGCAAATAAATCTAGCGAGGGTTGGAGTTCTTCTTTCTTTGCTTTTTTATTTTGTGGGGCACACGCACAAGCGTAACTCATCCTGGGTTTAGGTTTGTGGTTACTTGTACCTAAGGTGAGATATGATAATATTATTATTATCATAATATCATACTTGCGTTCATAGACTATGGTAAGGACATGGTAGGAAATCATGATCGATCAACCGACAGTACCTTAAAAACTCTCGCGTGGGGTTACTGTACCGGTACTCGGATACCAGAGATTCAATCTCTTTTATTCAACTATATAATTGAGGGGCGACCATCGGTCCGGATTTGCGCTACTTGTACCTAACGGCATTACAATCCCGAGGTAAGCCACTCAAATATCCTATCAAGATCCCGGTACTCGTAATGTCCTGACGTTTGTGAACACAACTGCTATTGCATGATGCCAAGATCAGCGCAAAAAAGCTGAATTTTGGCGGTATGCAATAGCAGTTGTGTTCACAAACGTCAGGACATTACGAGTA
>Ga0307509_10006070_pt1 | contig 16456 bp, 14 predicted proteins | sample 10_EM_MG_FD_202245 | JGI IMG/M metagenome (GOLD analysis project Ga0307509, IMG submission 202245) | Populus trichocarpa ectomycorrhiza microbial communities from riparian zone in the Pacific Northwest, United States - 10_EM | ecosystem: Host-associated > Plants > Roots > Unclassified | place... | reverse complement strand
ATATTAAAACTTTAATTTTTTTTAATTTTTCCGGGTTAATCCGGGTTGACCCGGGTTGACCCATGAAACCCGGGACCCGGCCCCTTGGCCGGGTCAACCCCCGGGCCGGGTTTAATAACTATGCTTGACACGTTGAAGTTGGCTTCTTGCACAGAAAGTTTAGTTGCTATAGAAGGGAGAAATGAGAGTGTGGATGGAGATGCTCGTAAGTGACAGTTTGTTTTAGCGTGTGGTCACACTTTTCAAGAAAAAGAATTAATTTTTTAATTTTAAATTGATTTTTTTAATATTTTGATATGTTAATATAAAAATTATTTAAAAAAATATATATTATTTTAAAATATTTTTAAAAACTAAATACTTTAAAAAATAATTATTATTACATTTTTAAACTATTATAACATCATGATGATAGTGTTTGAAAATGCAGCCCGGCAAGAATTTAAAATTTTTGTTTGCTTAAAATTATTTTTTATATTTTTTATTATTTTAATATGTTAATATTAAAAATAAATTTTAAAAAATATAAAAATATATTATTTTAATATATTTCCAAACAAATAATACTTTAAAAAACAATTACAATATTTCTTATATATATTATCCACTCTATTTTTTTTATTATCAATTACATCATGAAGGGTATTAAATACTAATACAACAATAATTTTGCTTTATTGCCAATAGTTTAAGGCTTCTCTAGAATGCTTGTCAATAATATCAGCAATTAAACCTAAAAATACCTCGTTCCCTTCAACAATCATCATCAATTCGCAATAACCAAGCGAGGAGGTTATTAGAACCCTAATTTCTTTCAAAAAGCAACTGAGATCAGTGATCACAGATTTGGTGGTGTCAAATAACAGCCACAGCTATGCTTCCAGGCATATCATTTGGCAGAGCATATGAACAATTATCACTAGAAGGTCAGACATATACAAATACCACCGCCATCAATCATTCTCCGCAAATAAAAATCCACAAACTTGCGACCAACATTACTGTGGGCCGTGGGGTCGTCTTCTTATTCAAAAGATTTGAGATGCCATGCTTTCTTTTAACATCGCATGATGAAGTGCTGATCATATCATCTGTGAGCAATTCATCTAATGCAACAAGCCAATATCAACACCTGTGCTAAAATTGAAGTATGCAGGAAAAAACTAATGTAAATCGGCCCAATGCTACCAAGAGACAAGAAAGAACAGCATAAAATAGCCAAAACTAAACAGACATTAGATCATGGGCAACTCTCCAAAAGGACATCAATAATGAGGCTACTGTAAATTACTGCACTTTAGCACCTTTTTACAGGTTGGGGATGGTCTCATTCCCCAGGATTACACATACTGCTATCCCTACCATTACACTTCCTTCCTGCCAATTTGCTGCTCCCTAAGAAGCTGAGACGGCCAAGAATCAGCTGCGGTTGGATATCTAGGATGTGGTTTGCTCACATTCGAGGTAGCCATTGGAAAACCTTGCACGTGATCAGGACTGATGGGAACCACGAAGACAGTCGATGTCTGCTGCAATGCAACAGCATCTACAGCAGGCAACCTGAAAGAGTCTACTGGAAAATGTGGTGGTTGCAGAAATTCAGGAGGAGGCACATTTAGATCAGGCTTTGATTGTGAAGCCGCTCTCATTTCAAGTTCACTGTGCAGTTTCCCAATTTGATGTTCCAAGGCAGAACTCTCCTCCCTCAGCTCATTTTTCTCAACAGTTACATAGTGAGATTCAGATAAGAGAGCTACATTTTCCTTCTTGAGGGATTCAATCTGCGTATGCAAATCCTTTAATAAACGAGTTGTTTCACACAACATAGAAGCCTTCCCATTATTTGGCTGACTCAATTCTGTTCAAGAACAGAAAATTCTAAAAGATTAATCCAATTTTCGATGAATACAAAAATCATCGTAAGAAAAAAAAAACCATTGAATTTACCAAGAGCAGAGGCTAACTCAAGAAAGAGCTCATTCAATTGCTCACGCTTCAGTTTCTCCCTCTCAGACTTGTGAATTCTTTTCGGAACTTTCCCCTTATTCTCCCCAGCAGGAAAGCACCTGTGTCGCACCACAATCACCATCAATTTAATTCAAAAAAAAAATCACTCAATTTTTTTTAAATAGTGATCTCCAGTGCTTTGTAATTCACATAAATTCACTAAAAAACTACCGATTTTCAGTCACATCCTCAACTGTTTCATTCAGCTCTGAACCCATGCTCATCTCAGTTAGCAAAATCTGCAAAATAAAATAGCAAAACCCAATAAGTTGAGAAAAAAAGAACCAAAAGAAAAATCAGGTTTCCTCCTTTTCAACTGATTTCTCAAAAACAAACAAAACCCAATACAGATTTCAATCTCAGTTTCCAACTGTCAGTTCAAATCAAATTAAATAAAAATCAAACACGAAAATCCCAGATGAAAATAATGAATGACTAGAGAAATCAAAGCCTTATAACTCAAAATCAGAGCCGAAAAAACCCCAGGAAAGAAAGAAGAAGCAAAAGCCAAGTTTCCAATTATTTGATTGAAACAACGTTGGCTGTAAGAGAAGTTAGAGAAATCTTTAAAAATTGTTCGGTTTAAGAGAAAGGTAATGTGATTAAGAGTTGAAATCAAAATTAAGAAGCAGCCACTTATACTTTTAAATATTCACGAAAACCCATCAAACTATCATCTTTAAGCAAGATCGAAGTCCAACCTTCGATATCTTCACACGACAAAGCTTTAACAACAACAAAAACGATCTCAGCAATAAAAAGGAGGGATTTTCGATTTCATTACCTCAGGGTTTAAAGTGTAGATTGAACCAAAAATCTAGAACGCCTGATATGAGAAGTTTTGATGGTGGTGATGGATCCAAGAACCCTGCTGTTCAAGGAGGTCGCTATTGTTGCTGTAGAATCAGAGAGAGGTAGAGGATTTCTTTTTACATGTATCTCCCTAACCAGCAACTGCCGTGACTGTTAGATAGAGAGGGGTGCATTTCGTTAAGAGAGGGGTTTAGGTGGAGAAGAAGGTTTGGAAGATCGAAAGAGAGGAGTGGGTTTGATAGTTATGTTTCGATGAGGGAGGGGAGTGTGGCTAGTTAGTTTGGTTTCTCTTATTTGGCTGCTGTTGCTGTTGTGCACAAGAAATCGCGTGGTGAGCATCAGACTTTTAGAGAGCATCTAGCATGTCTGGCGAGGGAAGCACGAGCACGAGCACTTCATATATATATATATATATATATATAAAGTAAGTGGGAGCACCTTCTCATACACTCCAGCAAACATAATAGCATGACACATGGGTATGGGCTGGAGGAAGCTTCTTACAACTCGAGTTGCACGAAATTGTTGTCCTTCTCTTCCGACTTTCACTCACTGAGTTCATCAATATATTATATGATTATTGGCATCATTTCATCTCTTTACTCTTATTTTTTTTTTTTTTTAATGTTGTCCCCTTACTTGTTTTTTTTTTTTTATTATTTATCTAGCCCTTCTGCTCTAGAAACGTGGACCTTGCGTCCAATGCTCTGTTAGCCTTAAGACGTGGCCGACGAGTCAGGTGCTTTTTTATTGTTATTAATATCTTGTTTTAATGATATTTTGATGAATATTATCTTGGTTTATTGCTTTTAATGTATGTATCAAAATGATAATTTGATTAATTGATAGTATCAGCTCATTTAACCAGACCAAGAAGAGCTTGAATAATTGGATATTCATGTTTTAAAAGAAATGTATGTGAGTTTTAGAATATAAGACAAGATGAGAGGATGGAAGGGTACAAGCCCCCGACTGAATCGGAGCCTGTCTTGTTCTCCCATGACTCTTTCCTGTTACTTTATCTGATTCTTATATCATTTGTTATAGTGCGTATTTTGACGAGGTGTTTTCTAAGAGGAGTTGAACTTTATATATATATATATATATATATATATATATAATTTTGTCTATACAGTCTATTTAATTTAATATTATTGTTGTGATTAATTCCAATGTCATGTATTAAATCCCGGTCCACTTAATTCTCACATTAAACTCTTGCCACGAAAACATATTTTTTTCCATATTATTTTTCCCTGGTACTTAGGCATACTTTCACTTAACATTCATTTCCTACCTTTTAGGCATAATTTACATAACCTTTATTTTCATATCTTGTAGGTAATATACACTTAATAACGGGAGGGTTTTTTCCCTGAAATTTACAAAAATGCCACTCCTTAATGTCCAAGTTGTTATTTCTATCAAATACCTGATCGTTGGCACTTTTCACGTATTGATTTAATTTTTTTATCTCATCCAAATTATTACACTAATAAATTGAGAATTTTCTTGCCACTTGTCATAATAAAATTTGTCTAAATTTTATTGTTTTTTAGTTATAAATTACGCTGTTAAATGTGAGTGTGCACTAACTGTCGATATTGTTTTTTGCATAAATTCATACTTTAATTCATTCAAGGTTTTACACTAATTCACGGTGAATTTTTCAACACTAATTCACAAAAATTTTATTATTTCCCTGTTGGTATTTAAGGGATTTATCATGGGGTTTATATAAAAATACAAGAGAGAAAGCCGTTGGAAAATTTTGAAAAAAAACTAGATTTCAGCCACCAATAATTATAATTTTGATATTTATGGATTCATCTTTAAGATAAAAGCTTAATAGGCTTTCACCTTTAATGATGCTAAAAAAAACTAAATCGAAGCTTGATAATTTTTTTATTTAATTATGAGTTTTAGGTTGATTAAAATGTGTTTTTTTTATTATAAATGGAGTCATAGAGGTTTATGAGTTGCTTTTTTTTCATGTTCTTAGATGAAAAATGGTTGAAAAATAAGTTTTTAGATCCTGAAAGTTTGACCATGATATTTTGGTCATCAAAGCCATCCTGGTGATCAAAAAAAATAACAGACAAATTACGTGTCATCTGCCCAAACGAGTGATGCGTCGTCCACCAAGTTTTTTCTTTTAAAATGGAGTGAATGACCACCCCATTAAAAAAAATAGAAACCAAATGCGCAGACTTGAGTTTCCAAACTCAGGCATGCATGTCATGTCCATGTGTGTCTGTCCTTTCATTTTTTTTTAATCCCATTGTTTTTTTTTCTTTTGTATTTTTTAATTGAATAATTTTTAAATAATCATCTAATTATGCATTTTTAAAAGATATTTGAGCCTTTCATGGTAATGTTAAGAATCACTTTTTGAATAGTTATATATAAACCTAATATGTATAATTTTGTAAATATAGATGAATATCTACTTTTAGAATTTCATTATGATTTTTCTCAAAATTATTATTGTTATATTTATTTTAATTTATTATTGTTATATTTATTTTAATATATTTGCATGAAAAAAAATCAATTCATTGCTTTGTTATATTAAAACTTGCTTTTAAGATTATGATAAGTTTTTGTTTAAAAAATAAAAATTTTGATAAAAGAAAATTTGTTTTGTTTATTAGTTCATGTAATTTTTTTTTATTTCATTAAAGTACATATCATTTTTTTAATTTTCAATTAAATTTTTTAAAGATGCAAGAAAACACTTTCTTAATACCAGCATATTCTTCTTTTATATTAAAAAATAATTTAGAATCACACTTGCAACGTATCGCGGATAAATGGCCAGTAATTAGCCATGCAGCGATGAATAGTTGTATTGGCATTCTGCCATGTTTTAAATAATTCCTGGCCATGGCACAATCTTGCCTGCCTGTAGGGGGCACTACTAATTTTCCGAATCGTGCTTCCAACTTCCAAGTTCTAGCACTAGCAAACTTTCATGGAGAGATTCAGAGAACTGAAATGACTCCATTCACCTAAATAAATCCCACTCGTTGCAAAATACAATGATTGTAACTCCATAACCCTAACTCCAAAATACCCAGTCTCGCGTTTGCTAATGGAGTTGGGGTTTACAGCTATAAAGCATGCATAATCAACTGAAAGCCTCCAGAATACAGAGGATCGATCCTCAATGATTTAACTGTGAAAAAATTAGCGCATCAAAAGATGTTGGCAACACAGCAGCATTGTTGAGTGTGTGTGATTTGAGAAGCAGAACACTTTAGAGGTTACCTCTGCATGAACATCCTTGATGAGACTAAATTAGAAACTGGACTGCTATCACACCTGACTAATGATCAAAGCTCAAACATTTAATCCCTCAACAATTCCACAACAATTCCCCTACATATTATGAACCAATCGTCCTGCAAAACAAACAGTGAACCAAGTCCCCTTTTTCATGAGCAATTTAATCTCCATTGCTTTCCAATCAATCCCATCCAGAGATCAAAGAATCTCAATCTGTTACATTGAAACAAAGCTTAGCCTCATCCCAAGGGCCATTGATCTCAAACTTGTATTCCTGAATTCTTATGAGCCAATAAGGACAGACAACACTTATAAACACCAAGAAACCAAGCAGTAGCATGAAAAGTAAGTGGTGCAGTGTATAAACCAGAGCCAGGGTCACGGCCATCAACCCAAAAGAAAACACAAGGTGCAAGCGGAAGGAGAATTTCTTGATACAGTAAGTGACAAATGGAGCAAAAAGGAAGACTTGCAAGGAAAATAGCATGATGGCAAACACATGCAGCCTTGATGGAAGGCGAGACGCAATAAAAACTGAAGCGACAACAGAAGCATTTAAAGATACACAACTGGTTAAGCTTGGGTTTTTTAGGGCCACAGGAGCTTTAATGGTCGATCCTGAATAGTCATGCAGGAAGAGATGAAGTATGACAAGTGTAACAGTAACTGCCCAGATGGAGTCCGAGCTTATGGACCTTGTGAGAGGGTGATAAATAGGAGCCAACATGTATAACCCAGTTGTGAAAAAAGAGATATTGAGGATATAATGGAAGAGTAGATTCAAGGAACGCATTTCTTTGGTTAAAAGAAGAACTAAAAAACCTGATCCAAAAAGGCTTGCATCAAGGAGCAAGAGGGAATTTTCATCAAGGGTTGATTGAAGGGTGTGAGCCCAAACCAAACTGACAAGAGTAACAATGCACAGATACTGAGAGATAGAAACTGAGTCTTGCATCACCTTCAGCATGTCCCGCTTAACAACATTAGCATTCATGACCATATCTTCAAGAAAAGACTCGTCAGTATGATTATCATCAAACCCAGGCTGCATTCCTCCATATGCGACTTTTCTCCAATTGGGACGAAGCAGGCTCTCACTGATGATGTTATCCATTGCAATCCAACTACTCTATTACTTATGCTTTAAGATATAACCAGAAAAAACCAAAACTCGTGCTCATGTAGAGTGAAGCAAGACAACTACAGTTTTCCAATCTGTTATACGATCATTTGTAAGAGCAACATATCCCATTGAAGACTGTCCTGCTACTTTTAGGTTCAGTCTGTTACTTCAAGAACCTGTTCAATTGCAGGCAACATAGATCATTTTACATCAATGAAAAGAAAGACAAAGTACAAGGACCAGCTATGCATACACAGAATCGATTTGCATTTGGAAAAGGATACAAAAAAAAGGGAGTAATGGTATATCTCCCTCTTTCCTTCAGGTCCATCTAGATTTTCATTTTTTGTTCTCCGTAAACCTCAAAAAAAACCATGATTCCTAATTTCCTTCGATGCAAAATAGCGGTTCAATTTCCAGTTAAATAAATTTAACAGATACTGTTTTTTTTATAAAAAAATGGGTTAAACAAAGAATATTTTAGAAAGAAAAGAAAATCAGTTTGCCAGGTTAAACCAAAATCTCCACAATCAAGAACAGCTTCGGAAAGTGAAATCAAAACACCAAGTCAAATGAGAAATAATAATAACAATAATAATTCAAACCCAGGTGATGTTTTATTTTACCTTTTAGAATTCTCGATCGATTTGGGGGGTCATCTTCTCTGTTTGTTGCCTTGATTCTCTCTCTTCTCGGACTGAATAACTTGCGAAGAAAACGCGTTTTCTTAATGAAAAACGAAGAAAAAAGTACGAAACGTTTTATTAAGCACGTTTCACAAGTATTTAAAAACAAATTAAAAGTTTTTATTTTTAAATTTTAAATTAAATTATTTTTATAATTTTAGATGGTTTAGATATATTAATATTAAAAATAAAATTTAAAATATAAACAGGTTATTAAACAGATTGGACCGTACGCGGGAAGGAAACCGGTGTCTTTGAGATTCCCAATAGCCAATAACATCGAATCAGGAGATCCGACCCGATAAATAAAAACACAGATTCGGAAGACGAAAGCAGAAAAGGCCTAGAAACCCTAGAAAAAACCCCGCCCAAATTCTACAAGAATCATCAGCTGCTCCTGCAGAAAGAAGCGAAAATTTAAATTCTGGGAGAGAATGGGAAAGAAGAAGAAGAGAGCAGCGTCAAAAGTATGGTGCTATTACTGCGATAGGGAATTCGATGACGAGAAGATTTTAGTACAGCACCAGAAAGCCAAGCATTTCAAGTGCCATGTCTGCCATAAAAAGCTATCGACCGCTGGTGGCATGGCCATTCACGTTCTCCAGGTCCACAAAGAATCCGTCACCAAGTAATAACCAAAAGCCTCGCTGCTCCTTTTTTTCCCCTTCTCTCTCTCTCTCTGTCTATCATTTTTTTTTAATCTCTTACCTTTTTATTTATATTTTAGTTCTAGTCGGAGAATGCGATTAATTAGAATCAATGATCATTAATTTTGATTAATTAGGGTTTCATCAGTTTTCATTATTGGGATTTATTTTTCAAAACCATGATCTGTTCGGCTATAAATGTTTGTTTATTGGAATTACAAATTCCAGCTTGCTTGCAGTACATTGCTTGTTGTTCAATACCTTTTCTTTTGTGGGGTTTTCGATATATGTATGTGAGATTGACTGAAAATTGACTTGAGGAGAATGTTATGTTATTTTTTTATTTTATTTTAGGTATCAGAAATTCAGAATTGTTTTTTGCTTTTTATGCTGTTGACGAGGTCTACGTTGATTTAGGTGACCTTGTCTGACTATATGATGGATTTGGTTCAGGGTTCCCAATGCAAAACCTGGAAGAGAATCAACTGATATTGAAATATATGGAATGCAAGGAATCCCACCTGATGTTCTGGCTGCTCACTATGGAGAAGAAGGTAAGGAAGTTGACTGGTGTTGTTTTCAATAAGTTACTTTGTGTCAATGATTGTATGTGCTTGCCTATCATCATTACTTTTCTGTTAATTGATTGATTTGTTAAGTTTTATATCTTTTCATCTTAGAGTTTTGTCATCATTGCTGAAATTGAAACTTGGGATTTTAGACCTTATTATTTGTTTAGTTTTTTCTTTTATTCCTCAACTTGCAAATTGGCTGAGCTTTTTATTCAGTATAAACTAGTTTATGTCATTTTTCTTATCTTGTATTTTTGCAATTTTGGTAAAGTTAAAGGTACTGTTGAATTCTAATTTTTCCATGATACAGTTAGCTTCTTTTTTTATATATATATTTATCAGTTCTGAGTCTTCTCGCAGTTTCTGTTACTGTACTAAGAGTTTAATTGTAGAAGTTGTGGTATTTATCACGTAAATTTGGTTTACTTCTCACTGATATTATATTTACTGGCAGAAGATGAGAATCCATCAAAAGCTGCTAAAGTGGATATTCCATCAGCTCAGCTTGTTGGTGGTATGGTGCCAGGACCATTGGGTGCTGGATATCCTCCACGACCTCTTGCTGCAATGCAGCCAATGTATTTCTTCTCTATTCTCTACTATTAGCAGATTACCACATCCTTCTATACTAATATTTCACCATTTGCAAGCATTGAAATGTAGTTCTTTCTTCATTATCATTATTAATGCTGTTCTTTTATGTTTATATTTCACCATTTTGCAAGCATTGAAATGGAGTTCATTAGTGTCGTGGATGACTGCAATTTTGAAGCACTTTTTAATTTTTCTTTCTTCATTCATCTCGCAAAAGTATTTTCAAAATAGAATATAGGTTAGTTGAGAAGGATTTTTGTGGACTACTATACCCAGATTAGGATATTGATGTTTAATCGTGTTTATTTGAGTATAAGGCAGCAAGGGATGAACGAAATGCAACTTTCTTCATCAATATTTTTGTTGTTCTCCTTTCATGACAACTGTAATATGCTTTAATTAAACCAAGTCATCCAGGATTCTAACCATACAACTGCGTTTCATGCTTATCCTAATATGGCTACTACTCAAACTTTGGATGTTATCTTGTAAAGAATAGAAGATCATCTTTGATCCTAGGTCAGGTCCTTGTACTCTCGGTCCAGTTAAACTATGGAACTATCTGTTTGTCCTGAATTTTCTCATGATTCTGTTTCGAAGATTTGAAATCTGTGACATATACCCTGACTAAGTATAAAAGTGAAACTTCTGACTAACTGTGTCTTCAGCTTTCAAAACTAATTGAATAGAAGGATTTTTGTGGACTACTATACCCAGATTAGGATATTGATGTTTAATCGTGTTTACTTGAGTATAAGGCAGCAAGGGATGAACGAAATGCAACTTTCTTCATCAATATTTTTGTTGTTCTCCTTTCATGACAACTGTAATATGCTTTAACTAAACCAAGTCATCCAGGATTCTAACCATACAACTGCGTTTCATGCTTATCCTAATATGGCTACTACTCAAACTTTGGATGTTATCTTGTAAAGAATAGAAGATCATCTTTGATCCTAGGTCAGGTCCTTGTACTCTCGGTCCAGTTAAACTATGGAACTATCTGTTTGTCCCGAATTTTCTCATGATTCTGTTTTGAAGATTTGAAATCTGTGACATATACCCTGACTAAGTATAAAAGTGAAACTTCTGACTAACTGTGTCCTCAGCTTTCAAAACTAATTGAATCTTGCCCTCATCAAAGGTTATGGGGTCCCCATAAAAGTAAACAACAGATTCATCCAACATGGCTTTATTACATTTGAATTATTTGGAAAATATAGTGATTCATGGTGTCAATTTATGTGCAGAGGAAAATCGAGATTAAGTTCTCATCATATTTTTGCTGGTTTTTGGTTACAGTTATAATTCTGCTGTACCTGCTCCTCATGCTGGTTGGCCGGTTCCTCCTCGTTCACAACATTGGTTGCCACAGCATCCTGCAGTTTCAATTCCTCCTCCTGCCCCAATCACATATACCCAGCAGCCACTATTTCCTGTACAAAATGTGAGGCCTCCTGTGCCATCAACCATGACACCTGCACTCATACCTTCACAAGTAACTCCTCCAGGACTGCCCTCATCCACACCATCTGTATCACAACCATTGTTCCCTGTTAACAATAATTTGCCTCAAAGTTCAACATTTTCTGCTCCTTTTCCTTCGACAAGTCTCATACCAAGCTCGCCTGCAGAAGTTAGAGGTTCAATGAATGTGCATTTGGGAGTCAATACTTCAATGACAACTGGCTACCTTACTCAGAGTGCTTCAGGTTTGATTGTGGCCCCTTGTTGATTTATAATATAATAGATCCTCTTTATTTGAAAAAAAAGGTATTAAAACAGATCTTGTGTCTAGCTTTTGTCATGGTTGATTTAAAAAGTGTTCATTTTCATTGCGTGTGATGATTTCTTTGGGAGCCTTCATGCTATCATAGGATCATACTCTATTATAATTGCTTTTATTAGGACCAATCATTCCATCTAAGTTTGCATTTTGCTGCTCCCTGAATGCTAATGTCCCATTTCAATTTGTTTATAGCATCTGGGACACTAGGCAATACACATTCTTATGCCTCTGGTCCAAATACTGGTGGCCCTTCTATTGGACCGCCCCCTGTAATTGCAAACAAGGCACCTGTCATCCAGCCAGCTGTTAATGAAGTCTATCTTGTTTGGGATGATGAGGCAATGTCCATGGTAGGTTGTTTGTGTTAAGAATGCTTTCTTTCAGTTTTACCTGATAAATTCTCAATTGTTAGACCTGCTAATGGTTTGAATATTTGCAGGAGGAAAGAAGAATGTCCTTACCAAAGTATCAGGTGCATGATGAAACTAGCCAGGTAAGTTGTGACTACCCCTTTACTATTTGGAGTTGGTTTGCACGTCTAACCAGATGGGTAGGCTTTATGCTTTTTGTTTTCAGATACAGTTGTTTACGCATTGTTACCTATTTAGAGAGGTATTTCTGTATGAATTTCCAATTTTTCTTTTTCTTAGCTTGTCAACAAACCCACAGTTTGCAAATGGTTATGTGCCTTGTAGTCAAGTATCTTTTGACTTCTAATGTCCATTGGCTGATGGGCATGCTGTTTCTGTTTTTGTTTTCCGCAATTATGTGGTTTGCATGCCAATGCCGGCGCTTTGTGGTTGTCAGATGATTCAACTAGTCATGTTTGTTAATTATGTTGGTAGTTAGTTATTACTGTTTTGACAAGCTTGCTGGAATCAAATCGAGGATTCTCCTTCCTAACGTCATTCTCAGTTAACAAAAGTGTATGTATTGCTTATTTAGAATTTGAATTTATTTGTTGTTATTCTTCTCTCTATGCTTGACTTTGAAATGTGGGGTTTGGGTGGAACAAGATGATACCCAACAGATTTTTGCTCATTCCTAGCATGATTACAATTTATTTTTATCATCGAACAGTGAAGTCAGACTTGGCCCAGGTCAGCTTCTTTCGCAAAGTTTGGCATCTTTCGCAATAGGACCAAGCTTTCAAATATCTGGTTTATCCAACTGATTTCTAGTCACAATTCATTTCTTCTCATTGTTGTTGCTTGTTGCAGATGAGCTCAATTGATGCAGCTATTGACAGAAGAATATTGGAAGGCAGGCTTGCTGGTCGAATGGCATTTTAGAAACTGAAGGCTATTTGGAATCTTTTTGCAGATGCAAAGACCCGCTGAGCGCCACAAAATTCATATTAAATGCATGGGGATCCCTGGTTCTTGTTTGCATCCTTCAGGATCATGCTTGCGTTGTATTCTTTACAAGGTAGTGAGATAAAAAGAGCCCCCATTCTTTAGCTTGTAGGTTAAATCTCGAGGGATGGCGGCAACAATCTTTCTGTCCCTTTCAATCCTTCTTTCTTTCCTTTTTTCTACCTTTGGAAAAAAAAAAAAAAACGTGTACGCCTGTTAGGTTAATAGATTTTAGTTCACTTTTATTATCTGGCTCAATCTCTTGCCGTCATTTTGTATGTACCTTGTGAAACTTGGAATTGGATCTGCTGTGAGCATTATTTTCTTACTTGTTTTATGGATTTAAGTTTCACTATTCATTAAATCACAGTGGTTTTCATTTGATATAATGTTTCTGAAGGAGATGGTGTATAACTAACAAAATTTATTTCATTATTAACAAATAAAACTAAAGATTTGGAGTGTTCAAACACGGTTCTCCCTGTAAAAAAGCAGTGCAGCATACGCAATGCTTCTTTTTTTTCCCTACTGTTCCTAGACACGGAAAAATGCAGCTTTATCTTTGTATTTTTCAGGGTTTGTTTTTTCATATTTAGTCCAGTTTGCAGTTTTATCTCTGTATCTTTATGTTTTTCCTGCTGCTTGGATTTTGACCATCATGTAAAAGCTCATCTTGTAAAAGCTATCTTGGTGTCAATGTGTTTGTATTGAAGAGAGATCAATGGAAATGGTTTTCGGTAACATGTTGGAAAACACACATTGATGCTTGAAAAGGTTTTTTTATTTAATTTAATTTTATATGTTTAGAATGATTAAATGGTGTTTTAAAATTGAAATAACTTGTGGCATTTTCCAGTGAAAATATGTTTATATGGCCCAAACTTGAACCCTATTTTTTCATACCGTGGGTGATTAGAAAATGTATTAATGGGTGATAAGTTGTTGGATCTATTTATAAAAAAAGAAATGGGAGGACTTTCATCCGTTTATTTAAAAAAAAAAAAAAGTTTGCCTCAGCTTTTTTATTTTTCATGGCTAGGTAAATGGGCTTAGCCTTGTAAATCAAGGCATGTTCGGGCCATGTTCTTGAAGCCTAGGTGAGTTTAGGCTTCCCATCACTTTTTTTTTTTATCTTTTTAATTAATTATTTTGTTTATTTTTTTCAATTTTAGAAAAAAATTCACTTTAAATAAAATGATTAAGATGGTAATTATAAAATTATTCGGTTATGCCATGATTTTTTAATAAGAAAATAATTTTTATGATAATATTAGTGACTTTTTATGACTAATTATATATGAATCTAATATATAATTTGTTTTTTTTTTTAATTGCTCATAAATTTTCAATGAGAAAAAAATATCTATTTAGTTATTTTTTATGGTAAACTTTTTATATAATTTTATTAAATTAATTACTCTTATATATTTTGAAGTCGCTAAAATTTTTATTTTTTTATATATTTTTAGTAGTTCCAGTGATATAAAATTTCCAGTAGGCACCTTTATTTTGTTCAGGAGCGGTACCCTGAAAGAACATGTCTTGAGTATTAGCTGTTTATGTTGTTTAATCTTGCAAGATAACTCCTTAGGTGTTTGGTCGGTAGTGTAATTTGAGAGATCGACAGTCTTGGTTGGAGGTTTGCTAGTGATGCGAGTGCTGGTTCCATTCTAATTGCATCTTATGGGAAGGATCTCCCTTTGTGATATGGATCCTTGGAAAGGGCTACCCAAGACCAAATGTCAGAAGAGTCGAATGAACAAACAATAAGAGTGTAACAAAGGGAAAAACTTTCGCAGGAAGCTAAAGAAATCATACTTCTATGGGAACTCTTCTGGGTTTATATGAACTTTAAAGAAGCATTAGGCTTGTGTATGTCTGGAAGCATATCTATCTATCAGGTCTAGGTTTGGTGTGACCTGAAGTTGCAAACTGACTAACCTCGTATTCTGTGCCAGCAACGAGTCAAAGTGTCATCACAAGCCCCCAACATGCTAAGAATTTGGTGACACTGGAAGCTGACTCCAGTTTTGAAATACTGAATTCTTATTTTATATATATATCTGTCATTGTCTGCTTACTGAATCACAATCCAAAATTCGGTATTGCTCTATCCTTGAGCATGGGATCTCATGTCTTCTGGATACATGAGGATAGATATATTCCTCAAGGGACAACTTAGACATCCAACCTGGAGGTGTCAACTCCAAATTGTAGAATGGGTTGGTGGAAATAATATGAAATGGGGAAGGCTGCCCCTCAGTACGTAGCCAGAGATGTAGTGAGCCTTCATAAGAAGCAGACAATTTAGAGAGAAAGAGGGCGTCTTCTCTCTTTGTGAACCTGCGTGCCTGTGTAATTTATCTTAATTTATCTAGTATTATTTGCAAGGTTCCTGGTTCTTTTACAACACGAAATTCATCTGACAACTGTTTGGATAAGCTTCGCATATGCACAGGTTGGGGCAAAGGTTTGTGCTGCGTCACGGAAGACAAATACCACCACACATGAAGTGTTGGGAGTGATGACAAATGGAGACACTCAAATAGTATGTCTCATGGTTTTGATTTATTAACTTTATTCACTTTTCGTTTGTGTATATTTAATAAACTGCATTATGTATGGTTTCATCTGCATGAAAGAGCAAATATTATGGTCAATAAAATCATCATAAGCAGATTAAATCCTTGGCTAAAAACTGAGGAAGTCGTCCTAGAAAAGGAAATCTGATGTGACTATATGGCCTTCTTCTGCCATCATTTATGAATCATAAAGTATTCTTTTGGATGAATACTGATACTGGCTGGTTTAAAAATGTAAAAGAAAGGGCCACTCATTAGCCAGGAATTCAAGTTTTTTTATCAGGAGCCAATCATTTCCTCCTGTACATTTGTTGTTGGCTGTCAGATTAACTTTTTGCTAAATAATCCTAAAGAGAGGCTGTTGCTTTGCTTTAAAATTATGCCCAGTATCATAATTGGATGTATTTTATATGTATCGAGTTGTTTCTTGTAGGGGTGTTCACGGTTCGGTTCGGTTCGGTTTAGACTCAAAAAACCAACCGAACCGAATTTCTGTATTTTTGATAAATATTAACCGGACCGGACCGGAAACCGGTTCAAACCGAACCGGTCCGGTTCGGTTAAATCCGGTTTTTTTTGGAAAAAACCGGGAAACCTAATCCCTTCTTATATGGATTTTTTTTTGGTTTTTTTTTTAAATTAGCTTAGCTTTACATTAAAATTCACAGCAACCTGATGTTCAATTAATTCTCAGCAACCTGATGTTCGGTTAAAATCTGGACATGAATTAAATCAGATGCAAATTGGCTGACTTTTAGTTTTAATATGCTTCCCAAAGTGATAAATCAATGCAAAATGCATGATCAAATTTAAACATCTCAAATTAAAAGTTTGTTCGCACTAGAAAAGTAAAAATTAACAAGCGAATACATTAGCAACCATCAATAAATTATCATAAACATCCGGCATAGTTTGAAGAAAAAAACCCAGCAACACCAGCATCCAAAAATTCCAGCAATGGCAGCATCCAAAAATTCCAGCAACGATAATGCTATAAAAA